>Ga0256404_1000328_pt1 | contig 123367 bp, 95 predicted proteins | sample RumenRJG_01DNA_FD_185990 | JGI IMG/M metagenome (GOLD analysis project Ga0256404, IMG submission 185990) | Bovine rumen microbial communities from Lethbridge, Alberta, Canada - RJG_01 | ecosystem: Host-associated > Mammals > Digestive system > Stomach > Rumen | place: Canada: Alberta... | reverse complement strand
CGCTTCTTGTAAAGGGGATAAGCAATCCATTCTTTTCCGAAATGATCCGGATCATGGAGATGGAGACGGAGAAGAGAGGATATTCCGTGATCCTCCGGCATGTATCCGCCAACGAGGATGAGGTCGCGGTCGCCTATTCCCTCGTCCGGGAAAGACGCCTTAAGGGGATCATTTTCCTGGGCGGGAATTTCACCCATGACGGAGAAGCCCTGAAGAAGCTGGGCGTTCCATACATCTTCAGTACGATTGGTAATGTTAACGAGAACACGAATGACGATGATCTGATCGCCAATATCGCGGTCGATGATGTGGAAGCATCCAGGGAAGCCGTAGATTACCTGATCCAGCAGGGGCACCGGAATATTGCCATCGTAACAGATGCACTCCATGTCCCTTCGGTGGGACAGCTCCGTTTCCGGGGATACCGGAAGGCGCTGGAAGCCCACGGGATCCCTTACAGGGAAGAACTTGTCTACGAAGTGAACGACGGATCCGAGCATTATACCAGGCCGAACGGATACAAGGCCGCCCGCAGCCTTCTTTCGGCGCATCCCGAGATCACCGCGTTCTTCTGTATTTCGGACGTTCTGGCCTTCGGTGTCTGCCGCGCGGTAGTGGAAAGAGGCAAAAAGATCCCGCTGGATGTTTCCGTTGTCGGTTTCGACGGGATCGAGGAAGGGGATTATTACATCCCGAAGCTTACGACGGTCCGGCAGCCTGTGGAGCAGATGGCGGAGAAAACGGTAAATCTTCTGTTTGACATGATCCAGAAAAAGGCAAAGCCGAAGAACATCATTATGCCGGCGCAGCTGCTCATCAAGGAATCCAGCGGTACGGGATACCGCGGATGATCCGGACGATGTTTGCTCATATTGCGTAAAAGGGCGTGTGAAAAATGAGAAATCGTTTTTCACACGCCTTTTTTGTGGTGCGCCTAGCGGTGCACCACAAAAAAGGACCACAGGCTCTTTATGAACCTGCGGTCCTTTCTTTCTGGGCTATTCTTTTTTCACAGCCCATTTTATTAGCTTTAATTTGCAAGCTTCAGGAAGAATCCTGACTGCTTAAGTGCCGGGCGAAGCGCCATATAAACCACTACAGAGACGATCAAAGAAATAACAGCATTGATACCGGATGAAACAAAATTAATAGTCAGTGAAAGATCTGCGGCAGGCTTTCCGAGAATCAGGATCTTGTACCAGTAGCCGATGATAGGGTCGGCGATGACATTGAACAGAAGACCTAAAGCGGCAGCGATAGCCGAAACCCTGAGTACGTATTTTTCATCATTGCTCGAAGTGATCTTACCGATCCTGTGAGCAACGAAACCTGTGATGAGACCGATGCATAACTTGCAGATAAGAGTCTTCGGAACAAGCGGAGCATAAACCGGATCAAAGAAATCTCCGATACTCATGCCGATGGCGCCTGCAAGACCACCAAGGGGTCCGCCGATGATCAGTGAGGCAAGAACCACAACCGCATTTCCGAGATGTATGGAAGTCATATCTCCGCCAACCGGAATCTTTATCTGCAAAAAAGTAAATACTACATACGACAGAGCCGCAAAAAGAGCCGCCAGCGAAAGCTTGTAAGTATTATTCTGAATCATAATTTTTTCCTCCCCATAACTTCAAATTTTAGTTCCCTAAGTTGATATGAATTATAGAACCTGACTGACCACATTGTAATCACCAGTTTCTAAAATTATTATATAACCAGATCCCCGATTTCTTAAAACGTAATTTCTATTGTATAATGTAATCCTAAAAAATAGATCTTATGAACCCGCCCCATTTAATAAATAGGAGATCCACATGAGTCTTACCTTCGTCTTCGGTGCCACCGGCGCCGGTAAAACAGAATATATCCTGCAGTACTTCCTGAAGCACGCCCCCGGGAACCTGAAAAAGAACTGGTTTCTCATAGTGCCGGAGCAGGACACCCTTGCCATGCAGAAAAAGATAACCGGGCACATCCTGAACAAAGGAAACGGAATCCTGAACATAGACGTTCTCAGCTTCAACAGACTGGCCTACCGCGTGTTCGAAGAACAGAATATCCGTCTCAGCGATATGACCGTGATCGACGACATGGGAAAAGTTATGATCCTGAGAGCAGTCACGGAAGATATAAAGGACAAGCTGAAACTCTATCAGAGGGAACTGGATAAACCCGGATTCCTGAACGAACTTAAATCCCAGATATCCGAATTCTACCAGTATCGCATCACCCCGGATATGATCGACGCGGCGGCTGCACACACAGACTCTGCATATACCAGAAGCAAACTCCATGACCTTGCCCTGATTTATCAGGGATTCCAGGATTATATGACAGATCACGGTTACCTTACTCAGGAAGAAATACTTGATAAGCTGTACAGAGTCATGCCGGATTCAAAGCTTTTAAAGGATTCTGTGGTTGCCTTCGACGGCTTCACAGGTTTCACTCCCATTCAGCTTAACATCCTTGAGGAGGTTCTTCCGGTAACCAAAGAAACCCTTGTGACCTGTGATGTAAGCATCGACCCCGATGACTCCATATATGACGAAAGAGGTCCGGAGGATCTTTTCTATCTTTCCCGCCAGACTGTAAAAAAGCTGACAACTATAGCAAAGAAGCTTGAAGTAGAGATCACTCCGGCTATAGACGTGAACCGGTATGATGCAGGAACCGGAGAACCAAGAGATGCCAAAAAACCGGCATACAGGTTTGATACAGATCATGGTCATGCCTTTGATGTTATAGAGAGAAGACTGTACAGATACGGAAATCAGGACGAAGAGAAAACCTCAGCAGGTGACACTCTTCTGATTCGTGAGGCCGCAGATCAGAGACAGGAAATTGAGGCCATAGCCACCGAAATAGAGTCCCTTATCAGAAACGGAAAAATGCGTTATCAGGATATCGGAATCATCCTGACGGAGCCGGAAAGCTACAGGGACATCATATACAAGATTTTCTCGGAAGCGGATATTCCTTACTTTTTTGATGATCCCATAAGTCTTAAGGATTCGCCCTATGCGGAGATACTCTGTTCAGCGCTTCTCGTCATCGATCAGAATTTCAGCTTTGATTCAGTCACCAGATATCTCAAGTCCCTGCCAAAGGATGACCCCGACGAAGAGCATGAAGTAGATGCCATGGACAATTACCTGAGAAAGACCGGCAAGCGCGGCATCGGAAAATACAGTGAAACCTGGCTTGACAAGGAGGGTAATGCTGACGAAATGGAACCCCTCCGTGATAAACTTATGAGCCCGTTACTAAAGCTTCATAAAAAGCTAAGAGGTAAGGATGCCAATGTTTCTGAGAAGATCCTTTCTCTCAAGGAATTCATGGAGGATATCAGGAGCAAAGATAAGGTACTTCTTCTTACCGGAAAACTCAGGACTCTCGGTGACCAGAACAGAGCGGAAGCCATTCGCGAAAGCATCGGCGCTATAGATACAGTGCTTGATCAGATGTCAAAGCTTCTTGGTGATACTTTTATGTCTTCAGGAGACTTTAAAGATATCCTGGATGCCGGCTTAAATCAGGCATCTGTACGTGTGATTCCGGCAACCTCCGATCAGGTGGTCATAGGAGACCTTACTCGCTCAAGATTTTCAAATCCGCTGGTATTCTTTATCGCCGGCATCACTGCTGACAGAATCCCGAAGGCGGAGAGCGATCATAAGATAATCTCAGACAGAGACAGAAAGCTCTTTGAAAATATAGGTGTTGAGCTTGCTCCCGGAAGGCTGGAGGACGCGCTGATACAGAGATTCTATATCTACAGGGCGCTGCTTAATCCCTCCGAGAGACTGATCCTGAGTTACCCTACAAAGGGCAGAGACGGAAAGGGTGTAAAGCCCTCAGGTCTTATCGGTGAGATAAAGAATATGTTCTCGGATTTACGCATAGAGAAATTGCGTGGAAAGAAAGGCCATATATATACAAAAAAGGAAGCCGAACGATTTGTTTCCAGAGAGCTTGCAGAAACAGTTGATGCCGAAATCTCAGCCGGCAGGGATTATGAAAGGATGCTGAATTTCCTAAGCATTCTGAAAAATGACGAAGAGTTCCGGGAGAAGGTGGCAAAGCTTATTTCCGGAGCATTTACACGTTATGAGGAAGCCGGACTCAAGGATGAAGTGGCCAGGGAACTCTACGGGGATATGATCGCGGATTCCTCCATTACCCGGCTTGAAAAGTACAGTCAGTGTGCCTATGCACACTTTCTTCAGTACGGTCTCAGACTTAAGGAAAGAGATACCTTTGAGATACAGATGTTTGACATAGGTAATCTTTACCATGCCGCCATCGAAAAGAGCTTCAGGGATGTGGAGGCTCAGAACAGAAGCATTACCGATCTCAGTAACGAAGAGCTTTACAGTCTGACTTCGGCTAATGTTGAAGAAGTGGCAGAAGCCTATAAGTACAGCATGCTTCTCGGCACCGCAAGGAACAGATATATCATCCATAAAGCTCAGAGTATCGCAGGCACCACCATGTGGGCTTTGAGAGAGCAGTTAAGACACGGAGAGTTTTACGTTGCAGATATTGAGAAAAGCTTTGAGTACGTACGTAACGGGCTTAAGCTTAAGGGACGTATAGACCGTATCGATATCGCTCAGGATGAAGGTCATGTTTATGTGAAGATCATTGATTACAAAACCGGCAGCACTGCCTTTGATCTCACGAAGGTGTATAACGGCCTTCAGCTTCAGCTTGTGACCTACATGAGCTATGCCATGACGGATTATCAAAACCGTTTTCCCGGAAAAGAGGTTCTGCCGGCAGCCATGCTTTACTACCGGATAAAGGAACCGCTTCTTGATTATGATCCCGGAAGAACTCCGGAGGACAGGGAAAAGCAGTGGCTTAATGAGCTAAAGCTGGACGGTCTTGTCAACCCGGATGCCGGGATCGTAAAGCTGCTTGACAGGGATATGTCAGATAAATCTGAAGTTGTTCCGGTCACCATGAAAAAGGGCGTGGTTGATACGGGTAAAAAGAATATTGCATCAACAAAACAGTTCGAGGCCTTGGAAAACTATGTGGATAAGCTCATGAAGCAATTCGCCCGGGATATCATCTCCGGAAGAGTTGCCATAGATCCCGTAGAAATCGATAAGGATCATAATGCTTGTGACTGGTGCCCTTATCACAGCATTTGCAAATTTGACAAACGTATAAACGGATTTAAATTCAGAAAACAGATAGTTAAGGAAAGATCGGAGATATGGCAGGAGATAATGCCGGAGGAACAGCAGGATGAAGTGGACGAGTGATCAGCAAAAGGTTATAGATCATAAAGAAGGAAATCTGCTTGTGGCAGCGGCTGCGGGATCGGGAAAGACCGCAGTTCTGGTTCAGCATGTCATAAACCGGATCACGGATAAGGAGGATCCGGTTTCCTTGGATGAAATGGTCATCATGACCTTCACCGATGCCGCCGCCCAGGAAATGAGAGAACGTATAAAGCTTGCAATAGAAGCCAGGCTTCAGTTAAACCCTCATGACCCGGGGCTTATCCGTGAGGCCGGAAATATCCAGAATGCCAATATCTCCACCATCGATTCTTTCTGTAAAAAGCTGATAACCGAAAACTATGCAGCCATCAATCTGGACCCGGGTTTCCGTATAGGAGATACCGGTGAGCTTAAGCTGCTTAAAAGTGATGTGATAGCTGAGATTCTGGAGGAACATTATGCCTCGGAGGATAATGCAGACTTCCTTAACTTTGTGGATTCCTTCGCAACGGGTAAGGGGGATTCGGGAATCGAGGAAATCGTCCTGAAGCTTTATGACTTTGCGGAGGCCAATCCCTGGCCTATGGAGTATCTGGACAGGTGCCTTCTGGAGGAGTCCCGGGAGGATGTTGACAAGGGCTGGGAGAAGTATTATTTTAATCAGCTTAAGCAAAGAATAAAGGACGATATCGAGACCATGGAGGATGCTCTTTCCATATGCGAGGATCCGGATGGACCGGAAAGCTATATCGAGGAATTCACCGCTGAGCTTAATGCTCTTGACAGATTGCTGGAGGCCTCCGATATCGGGGCGCTTTTTGACGGTCTGTCTTCTGTTACCTTCGGACGACTTAAGGCATCAAAGGCAGCATTAAAGGATGCGGCAAAGGGTTTGAGAGACAGCGTAAAGGACGACATCAAGGATATGCAGAAGGAGATAGTTATACCCGATCCGGAGACCCTGGCACGGATGAAAAAGGACAGCTTAAGTCATGTTACTGTCCTTATCGGTATCACAAAAGAGTTTGTCGAAAGATTTCAGGCAGAAAAGCTTAAGAGACATATGCTGGATTTCGGAGATCTCGAACATAAGGCATTGGAAATACTTTACATTTCGGATGAGGCAGGCAACAGGAGATTTTCCGCCCTCGCAGATGACCTTGCAAAACAATACCGTGAGATACTTGTGGATGAGTATCAGGATTCAAACTTCGTTCAGGAGACTCTTATAGAAGCCTTGTCTTCAGAACGTTTCGGAAGACCGGATGTTTTTCAGGTAGGGGATGTGAAGCAGTCCATCTACAGCTTCAGACAGGCAAAGCCGGAGCTGTTCCTTCGGAAGTATAATGATGTGAATTATCCAACCATTGAGCTAAGCCGGAACTTCCGAAGCAGAAATGAAGTTATCAGTGCCTCCAATGATGTCTTTAAGTGCGTTATGAAGGCACCTGTAGGAGGAATTGATTATACGGACAATGCTGCGCTCCACTATGGTTTTCCCAATGCAGAGTACAGTGATATCCTGAAGACTTTATATGAGACAGAGCTTCTTCTCATGGAGAATAAGGGTAAAGACGGAGAATCCTCTTCAGAAGAAACCTATAGTAAGGACGATTCTGTGAGTGCGGAAGAACCCATGAAAAAGGAAGAAGCGGAAGCCCGTATGATAGCTCACAGAATTCATGAGCTTCATTACGGTAAGGAAGAAATTCCATACAGAGACATTGTGATCCTCACAAGATCCCCGGGAGCCTGGGCGGATACCATTGTGGATGTACTTAATGAAGAGGGCATCCCGGCATATTGCACCAGCAATGAAGGCTACTTCAATACTGTAGAAGTTGAGACCATTCTTTCAATGCTTAATGTCATAGATAATCCCGAGCAGGATATCGCACTGGCTGCCATTATGCATTCAGCCATATATGATTTCAGCGATGATGAAATGGCAGAGATAGTGGCTTCCAGAGGAACCTTGCAGCCCATATACAGAGGACTTCTTGCGGAAAAAGAAGAGTCGGAGCCGGCACTCCCTGAGAAGGAATTGACGACGGAGGAGCTGTGGGAGAGAGATGCGGAGGTCTATGGTATCTATGCTGTTTTGGACGAAAAGAAGGTTTCTTCTTCTGAACCTTTGAGAGATGAGCTGGCGGTCAAACTTCTGTCATTTTATAAGGACATAGAAAGCTACAGGCAGATGTCCCGATATCTTTCCATTCATGAGATCCTTTACAGAATATATGACGAGACCGGCTACTATAATTACGTTACAGCCATGCCTTCCGGAAACAGACGAAAGGCCAATCTTGATGCGCTTGTGGATATGGCATTAGCCTTTGAAAAAACCTCTTATAAGGGTTTGTTCGATTACATCAGATACATTGAAAAACTGAAAAAATATGACAATGACCAGGGAGAGTCTTCGGTTTATTCGGATCAGGATGACCTTGTGAGGATCATGTCTATTCATAAATCAAAAGGACTTCAGTTCCCGGTTGTGTTTTTGTCGGGACTTGGACGAAGGTTCAATAAACAGGATCTCAGGAACAAGGTACTTGTGGATTCGGAATACGGAATAGGCTTTGATTATGTGGACCTTCAGGAAAAGGTAAAGGTACCTGCATTAAAAAAGCAGGCACTGAAACTGAAGCTTGAGACAGAACTGCTGGGAGAGGAGCTAAGAGTACTTTATGTAGGCATGACCCGTGCGGTTGATAAGCTGATACTGACAGCCGGAACACAGGATCTGCAGAAGCTGTTGGACAAGTATGCCGAGGCGGGAAAAAGCCTCAGTATCTCAACCATAAGAAGTGCCTCCTGCTTTCTTGACTGGATCATGATGGCAGAAGGAGCCGGAAAGCTTTGCGATGAATCAGGAGAAAGAAGCATTAACGAACCTGTAAAGCTGAAAAAATACGACATGGAAATGCTTAAGAAGATAATGGCAGAAAAGGATCAAAGCTTCACGGAACAGCAGAAATCCCTTATCGGACAGATCAATAAGGTGGATCCGGAAAGCTCTGATTATAAAGCGATACTTGAGGATTTTTCATATGTTTATCCTTACAAAGAATCCACTACCCTCTTTCCGAAACATTCCGTTTCCGAACTTAAAGAAGTGGAATTGGAGAGGTTTGAAGAGGAGAGAAAGGCTCAGGGACAGGAGCATTGGCATATAAAGGCCGATAACCCGGTGGAAACAACTATCATGGAAGGCAAGCTTCCGGCAACAGAGAAACACTATAGTGAGAAAGCAGGAGCCGATGTTGGTGATGCGTATCACCATGCCTTTGAGAAATATGATTACAGTGATGATCCCGGTCATTTCATGGATCAGCTGAGAGAAAAACTTCCCGAAAACGAAATCGAACTCATAAAAGATTATCGTTTTAAAACCTTTCTTCAGTCTGAGCTTGCGGAAAGATTCCGGGAAGCACAGAAAACCGATGTTCTGTTCCGGGAACAACACTTTATGCTGCGACTTCCCCACAACGAACTTTTCGAAGGAAGCACTATTTCAGAAGATGTTCTGTTACAGGGGATAATCGACGCCTTCTTCCTGGAAGACGATGAAATCGTACTGGTGGATTATAAAACCGATCATGTCCGTGACGCAGACACCCTCGTCGGACGATATAAAAAACAGCTTGACCTCTACGCCCGCGCGTTGGAATCAATCACAGGCAAAATCGTGAAAGAGAAATTGATTTACTCAGTGATATTAGGCAGAACCATCGCGGTATAAGACAAACAGAAAACAGCCGGAGGATGGTCACATGAAGCCACCAGCCGATTGCACTTAGTGAAGGAGCTTTTCGAATAGACAATTTTAAGAACTGTCTGAGTCGCGTAAGCGACGAGTTTCGAAGAAATTGTCTTGTATTTTCGAAAAGCTCTTGAACTTAGTGCAATCGAGCGCGGAATGTGATCATCCTCCGGCTGTTTTCGTCCGGTTTTTAATCTAAGGGTTCTGCCTCGTCATTCTTTGCGATGATGATCTCCTTAGCGTAAGGCAGTGTCTCAATCCACTCACAGAAGGTGTGCCACTCATCAAGCTTGTGAGTACGACGTGCGAAATAAATATTGATAAGAGTTTCATAATTCAGAGTAACCGTTCTCATCTGATTGTAGGATGACGGAATCATCTGAATGAGATCATACCAGTCTTCTTTATTTTTACCCTCTTCCATGTAACGAACACGGATCTTCTCAATCTCAGCGATATAATCCTTCATGATCTTTTCGGCATCCGGTGTGAGATGGTCATGGGAAAAATCATCATATTCGATAGGCTTACTGTGGATCTTATGCATGGTTGAAGTTGAGTTTGCAACTGTTGCAACCTTGTAGGTATCATACTCCTTCCACCAGTAAAGAGGAGCTGTGATATCGCAGCAAACCATGATCATACGGACATATTTACGGTGATCTGAACCTGCAACACGAAGGCGCTTTGCAAGTGAAAGATCGTTGGGACCGAGAATGTAGTCGCCGTTTTCGTCATAAGAGCTGTCGGAACGAGCCCAGGAATTTAATGGATTACGAGCGCCACGCATGGCATTTTCGAGATTCATCACAGAAGTTCTCTCAATCTTAATCATAATTACCTCTTTTCCGCATCAGAATCAAAAAATTTACAATTCTGATATATCTATTCACTATTTCTATATATTCTAACAAATATTCAAAGAAAATGATAGGATAGTGATTTATATAACAATAATCCGGATAATAATATCTGATTGGAAGGAGTGTTGGTTCTGTCAGAATTTGGAAATCCGGCGGGGACGGTTCTTGCCGGATTTCTGACTCCGACAGTCCTAACCATTATTTGAAAAAGGATTAATGCAATAGTTCATGTGCAATATCTTTAAATTATGGTTCTGTTAAGATATTTTTATATGTAAATGTGTACAAAAATACACGGTAAATTTCGTATAACAGTAAATTGTTAATTTATTGTCATGCTGTAGAGCCGGTGATATAATACCTGAGAACGTTAAATAAATAACATTCTATTTACTATATCAATTCCAAAAGGAGATAACGTCATGGCAAGATTTTGTTTACCAAGAGATTTGTATCATGGAAAAGGATCATTAGCAGAGCTTAAGAACTTCAAGGGTAAGAGAGCTATGATCTGCGTTGGTGGTGGATCGATGAAGAAGTTCGGTTTCCTTCAGAGAGCAGAAGATTATTTAAAGGAAGCCGGCTTTGAGGTTGAGATCTTCGAAGGTATCGAATCAGATCCTTCTGTTGAGACTGTTATGAGAGGTGCAGAGGCTATGGCTAAGTTCCAGCCTGACTGGATCGTTGCCATCGGTGGCGGATCACCTATCGATGCTGCAAAGGCTATGTGGATCAAGTATGAGTATCCTGATTGCACATTTGAAGATATGTGCAAGGTATTCGGTATCCCTGAGCTTCGTCACAAGGCTCATTTCTGTGCTGTATCTTCAACTTCAGGAACAGCTACAGAGGTAACAGCATTCTCAATCATCACAAATTATGCTAATGGTGTTAAGTATCCTATCGCTGATTTCGAGATCACACCGGATGTTGCCATCGTGGATCCGGATCTTGCCGAGACTATGCCAAAGAAGCTGGTTGCCCACACAGGTATGGATGCCATGACACACGCAGTTGAGGCTTATGTTTCAACAGCAAACTGCGATTATACAGACCCTCTTGCTATTCATGCAATCGAGATGATCCAGGAGCATCTTGTTAAGTCTTACAATGATGACATGGCTTCACGTGATGCTATGCACAATGCTCAGTGCCTTGCAGGTATGGCATTCTCCAATGCTCTTCTCGGAATCGTACATTCCATGGCTCATAAGACAGGTGCAGCTTTTGCTGATTACGGCGCACACATCATCCATGGTGCTGCAAATGCTATGTACCTTCCAAAGGTTATCGCTTTCAATGCAAAGGATGAGACAGCAAAGAAGAGATACGGTGTTATCGCTGATTATATGCACCTCGGCGGTTCAAACGATGACGAGAAGGTTGAGCTTCTTATCAAGTATCTCCGCAAGATGAATGATGATATGAACATTCCTCACTGCATCAAGAATTACGGCAAGGATTCATATCCTACAGAGCAGGGCTTTGTTCCTGAGGAAGTATTCCTTGAGAGACTTCCAAAGATCGCTGAACTTGCCATCGGCGATGCATGTACAGGATCAAATCCCCGTCAGCCGTCTCAGGAAGAGATGGAGAAGCTTCTTAAGTGCTGCTACTATGACACAGAAGTGGATTTTTGATTTACAATTACCGGTGGATAGTCCCCGGTAAATAAAAAACACCGATTGAGGATCAAATAAATCTTCAATCGGTGTTTGCTTTTTATGTCAGAAACGGAAGAAACAGATCCGCAAGACCCAGGAAAATAAAGAATCCCAGGACGTCTGTTGCCGTAGTAACAAATATACTGGAGGCCAATGCCGGATCAGCATGAAGCTTATCAAGGATCAGCGGAACCAGGAATCCGAATATTCCTGAAACCATGAGGTTTCCTATCATTGCAAGGAAAATGATAAGTCCGAGGAAAGCATTGCCATAAACCAGGGAAACGATGATTCCTGTAACGAGTCCTGTGGCAGCTCCGTCCACAACTCCGAGAAAAATCTCTTTGACAAAGGATTTCCAGTTTTCCTTGAAATCCACATCTCCGTTTGAAAGCTCCCGGACCATAACGGACATAGTCTGAGTGCCTGCATTACCGCCCATTCCTGAAACGATGGTCATGGTTGCGGAGAGGGCGACCACCTGAGCTATGGTGGATTCAAAAACCTTAACCGTAAAGGATGCAAGGAACGCGGTAAGAAGGTTTACCAAAAGCCAGGGAAGACGTAAACGTGCAGATTCCCAAAGAGTGGTATCCAGACCTTCTTCTGCTGAAGTTCCTCCCAGGTGAGCGATATCCTCATCGTGCTCCTCATTGATGACATCGATGATATCGTCTACGGTGATGATGCCAAGAATCGATCCTTTACTTGAAACCACCGGGATTGCCTGCAGGTCGTACTTGGAAACAACCTGAGCAACCTCTTCCTGATCGACTTCCGGTTCAACGGAAACCACCTGGTCATCCATGATATCGCAAAGCTTTGTGTTTCTTGGTGAACTCAGAAGATCCCGTAAGTCAACTGTACCCACCAGTTTTTTCAGACGATCCTCATCTGTTACATATATGGTTTCGATAACTTCTGTCTTTGGACCTATATCTCTGATGGTGTCCAAAGCCTCTGCACAGGTTCTGTCCTCACGAAGAGCGATATACTCTGTGGTCATGATACCGCCTGCACTGTCATCAGGATACTGAAGGAGAGTATGAATGATCTTTCGGTCGCCGGACTTCATACGGTTAAGAAGTCTCTTACGACGGGCGATCTCCATTTCTCCAAGGATATCAACGATATCGTCCTTTGACATGTCCTCGAACATTTCAAGGAGGGTATCATCAGGAAGGTGATCTCCGATACGCTGACGTGTATCATCGTCAGCTTCCTCCATGATCTCGGTCAGCTGTTCGGTATTAAGGAGTTCCGGGAGCTTTTCAATGTCTTCGTCATCGAGATCATCAATCTCTTCAACGAAGTCCGCCGGCTGCATGTCTTCATAGTATTCACTGATGTCCTGTTTGTTACCTTCATCAATGAGATCTTCGAGTTCATCCTCGTCCTCATCTTCAGCAGCTGTTTCATCGAAATCGTCGGAATCAGTATGGATAAGATTACGGTCTTCATTATCCTTTTTGTTTTCGTCGGGAATGGATTCAATAAGATCAGTGAGGTTTGGCTTTGACTCTTCTGGAAACTCCGGTTCCTGATCTTCCTCCATAGCTTCTGCCTGAGCTTTCAGAAAGGCCCTTCTGCTTGCTATAGCTGCCTCATCATTATTTACAGGATTTTCTGCATCCTTGGTTTTCTGATCAGAAACAAGCTCTGTATCTTGCTTTTTCAGTTTATCCATAATGCACCTCCTGTAGTTTTAGAATCATATCCGCGAAATTTAATTTTAGTTTAAAAAACCGATTTGAGCAACTTGTTTTAATTAAAAAAACTAATTGTAAATCATTGCAATACGTAGACCAGAGCCGGAGGGCATCCATTTATATGCATTGAGCTACGGCGCTGATAAATCATAATAGGCCCCCTTAGAACCACTTGGATTCCTTTTTCCTTAGCCCCCTCGCCAAGTCAGAGTTTTCATAAGAGAAAATCTCTGACATTGGCGAGGACCTAGTGGTTCTTAGGGGGCCTGTTATAGATTTATCCGCCGTAGCGACTCGCATATAAATGGATGCCCTCCGGCTCTTTGTTAGATACGTCCATTGTATACAGCATTTTTTTGTATTTTTTGTTAAAATCGTCACAATATTGTTAAAAATTTATTGTTAACTCGATGCAAAATGATTATAATTAGGACGTTGTGATAGGGAATTAAGTATGGAGGCTTAAAGACCATAAACTATTGCAAATTCGATAAAAACGTGTGGAGGAGATCATGTACGAAATAACCAAAGTTGAGCACTTAGTTGATAAGGACTGGCTCATGGTCGTAAAGGCACCTTTTGTTGCAAAGAAATGCGAACCCGGTCAGTTTTTGATTGTAAAGCTCGGTGAGCTTGGTGAGAGAATTCCATTAACAATTGCTGATTACGATAGAAAAGAAGGAACAATCACTATCGTGTTCCAGGTAGTCGGTGCATCTACAGAGAAGATGAGCCATCTTAAGGCAGGCGATTGCTTTACAGATGTTGTGGGACCTCTCGGAAAGCCATCTGAGATGATAGATACCCCGATAGAAGAGCTGAAGAAGCAGTCTATCATATTCATAGCCGGCGGTGTAGGAGCAGCTCCTGTATATCCACAGGTTAAGTGGCTTCATGAGCACGGAATAGAGGCAGATGTTATCCTCGGCGCAAGAAACAAGGATCTTCTTATCATGGAAGATGATCTTCGTAAGGTAGCTGCCAATGTTTATGTATGTACAGATGATGGCTCATACGGTGACAAGGGTGTCGTTACCGATATTCTTAAGAAGCTTGTTAATGAGCAGGGCAAGAAGTATACACAGTGTATCGCTATCGGACCTGTTATCATGATGAAGTTTGCATGCCTTACAACAAAGGATCTTGGAATCCCGACTATCGTTTCCATGAACCCTATCATGATCGATGGAACAGGTATGTGCGGTGCCTGCAGACTTATCGTAGGTGATGAAGTTAAGTTCGCATGTGTTGACGGACCTGAGTTTGACGGTCATCTGGTTAACTTTGACCTTGCTATGAAGCGTCAGAGACAGTACATGGATGAAGAAGGCAGAGCTATGCTGGCATTACAGGAGGGTTCAACACACTCCGGCGGCTGCGAAGCAGATAAATAATCGGGGAGGCACAAAATGAACAATTCTATGACAAGAGTTCCTGTTCGTGAGCAGGAGCCAAAGGTAAGAGCAAGAAATTTTGATGAAGTATGTCTTGGATATAATGATGAGGAAGCTAAGCTTGAGGCTGAAAGATGCCTTAATTGTAAGAATCCTCTTTGCATGAAGGGATGCCCTGTTTCAATCCATATTCCTGATTTCATCACAAAGGTTAAAGAGGGAGATATCGCAGGTGCTGCCGATGTTATAGCATTATCCTCTGCACTCCCTGCAGTTTGCGGACGTGTATGTCCTCAGGAAACACAGTGCGAGGGCAAGTGTGTAAGAGGCATTAAGGGTGAGCCGGTTTCCATCGGTAAGCTTGAGAGATATGTTGCCGACTGGGCAAGAGAGCATGATTATGTAGCTGCAAAACCGGGTGAGCCAAACGGCAAGAAGGTTGCAGTTATCGGTTCAGGTCCTGCAGGTCTTACCTGTGCGGGAGATCTTGCTAAGCTTGGATATGATGTTACTATCTTTGAGGCATTCCATCAGGCCGGAGGAGTTCTGGTTTACGGTATCCCTGAGTTCCGTCTTCCAAAGGATCGTGTAGTTCGTCCTGAGATCGAGAACGTTAAGAAGCTGGGTGTTAAGATCGATACCAATGTTATCGTTGGACGTTCTCTCACAATTGATGAGCTTCTTAATGAGGAAGGCTTCGATGCAGTATTTATCGGATCAGGTGCCGGACTTCCTAAGTTCATGAACATTCCGGGTGAGACTGCAAACGGAGTTTATTCAGCAAACGAGTTCCTTACTCGTAACAACCTTATGAAGGCATTCCTTAAGGAAGCTGATACCCCTATCAAGGTTGGCAAGAAGGTTGTAGTTGTAGGCGGCGGAAACGTAGCAATGGACGCTGCAAGAACAGCACTTCGTCTCGGAGCTGAGGTTCATGTAGTTTACAGACGTTCGGAAGAAGAGCTTCCTGCAAGAGTTGAAGAGGTTCATCACGCTAAGGAGGAGGGAATCATCTTTGATCTTCTCCAGAATCCGGTTGAAATCTATGCTGATGAGAATGACTGGGTTAAGGGCGTAAAGATCCAGAGAATGCAGCTTGGAGAGCCAGATGCATCAGGACGTAGAAGACCTGAGGCTATTCCGGGTGATGTATATGATCTTGATTGTGATATGGTTATCATGTCTCTCGGAACATCACCTAACCCTCTTATCAAGCAGACAACAGAGGGTCTTGATACAAACAAGCATGGTTGTATCATAGCTAAGGAAGAGAACGGTGAGACTTCCAAGAAGGCTGTATTTGCCGGCGGTGATGCAGTTACCGGTGCTGCTACAGTTATCCTCGCAATGGGCGCAGGAAAGGCAGCTGCAAAGGGAATTGATGATTTCCTTAACGGCAGAAGTTAAAAATCAAAAATAATTCTATAACTAATGAAGAGTGTTATCCGAAGGATAGCACTCTTTTTTGCACTACTGTAAGGAAGTACTTCCTTAAATGCAAGTATCCCCTTTTGCCATGATAAGGCAAAATTTAACAATTATTTTAATATAATGTTATTTTTATTTATATAGTGTCGATGAAGTAAATGTAATAGGTTTGAAATCCCTGTTTAACAGGGTATCAATAAGTGAATCTCAGACCAAAAAATAATTTTGAAAGGAATTGATCATGGACACAAAAGGAAAGAATCTCGGCATTCACGGATTGAAATTCACAGTAATTGTATCGCTTTTTATTTCATGTCTGCTGACTGCATTAGGCGTTGCTTTATTCTCTATAATGGGAACTATAAACAATAACTCTGAACAGTCAGCTGCGTATCGCAATCGTCTTGAGACGGACGTGATGGAAAAATTAAAGCAGGAGACTGAAATTGCCATCAGTGTCGTAGATCAGATTCACCAAAGAGAGCTTGCAGGTGCGTTTACTGAAGAAGAAGCAAAGGAATATGCTGCGGATCTGGTTCGTAATATGAAGTATGATGATGGCAGCGGCTATTTCTGGGTAGATACTTATGAAGGCGTTAACGTAGTTTTATTAGGAAGAGACACAGAAGGTCAGTCCAGATGGAATTCTGTGGATCCTAACGGAAACTATTTCATTCAGGAAATGATCGCCAACGGTAAAAAGGAAGGCGGCGGATATACAAACCTTATGTTTGCAAAGCCTAACGAGACAGAACCTCTTCCGAAAATCAACTATACCTGTGCTTATGAGCCTTATCAGTGGGTTATAGGAACCGGAGTGTGGGTAGATGATCTTGATGAAGCCAGCGCAACATATATGAAGAGATCCACCGAGGCTATATCAAGTACCATAAGAAATATGATTATCTTTATCCTGATCTGGTTTGTGGTACTTTTCGTTGCTGCCATGGCAATTGGAGGCCAGGTAGTAGGACCTATCCAAAAGGTTACAGCAGTAGCTGAAAGAATAGCTGTTGGCGACCTTGATGTTAAACTTGATATAAAATCCAAGAACGAAGTAGGTGTGCTTGCTGATTCCTTCGGAAAAACTATTGAACAGATTCAGAATTATCAGGGCTATATAGATGAAATATCCAATGCTCTTTCGGAAATTTCCGATGGCAATCTGAGAGTACAGCTTAAAAAGCAGTATGTAGGTCAGTTTGCGAAAATCAAGACCAACATGGATAAGCTTATAGACCACCTTAATGCTACATTGGGAGAGATCAATTCAGCAGCGGATAATGTTAATCGAGGCGCAGAGCAGGTATCTTCCGGTGCACAGGCATTGGCACAGGGTGCTACAGAGCAGGCTTCTTCCATCCAGGAGCTTTCGGCTACCATGAATGATATATCCACTAAGGTAAAAGATACAGCAGATATGTCAAAAGCCGCTTTGGATCTTACAAGCTCTGTAAGTGATGATATGAAAACAAGCAATTCAAAGATGGAAGAAATGTCACATGCAATGGAAGAGATCGTTGAAAGATCAAATGAAATTTCAAAGATCATCAAGACTATCGATGACATCGCATTCCAGACCAATATCCTTTCTCTTAATGCCGCTATCGAGGCTGCAAGAGCCGGCCAGGCAGGAAAGGGATTTGCGGTTGTTGCTGATGAGGTAGGAAACCTTGCCAAGAAATCACAGGAGGCAGCCCAAAATACAGCAGCTCTTATCGAACAGACTATTGAAGCTGTACAGAAGGGGGGAGAGATTACTGCACAGACTGCGGATTCAATCACCTCAGTATCCAAGGGTGCAAAGAAGATTACAGATCTTGTTGATCAGATTTCTGTTGCGTCGGAAGAGCAGGCTGATGGCATCAGACAGATCACACTTGGAATCGATCAGATTTCATCAGTTGTTCAGACCAATGCAGCAACTGCCGAACAGAGTGCAGCTGCAAGTGAAGAAATGACCAGAATGGCTAAGAGCCTTAGTAATGAGGTTAACAAGTTTACGCTTGCATAATAATGTAGTAATAATTCAGCCGGGACTGTGTCCCGGCTGTTTTCTTCGCGATAAGGCCGTCACATGTGCTTGTACAAAAGCACATGTGATTGCCGACGCGGAATAGATTAGGGCGCATTTTCCCTACTCTATTCAGTTAATATTGACTAACATATAATAACAGTAAGATAATTTCATGACTAAAGCATTAACAAGAGTTAATAACGATCTGGGGAGTAATAATGTTTTTAACACCGGGATTAATTATAAATGGAATTATTTTAGGAATAGGACTTGCCATGGATGCATTTTCTGTTTCCATGGCCAATGGTCTTAAAGATCCACACATGAAGATCAATAAAATGTGCCGTATAGCAGGCTGCTTTGCTTTTTTTCAATGGTTCATGCCAATGATCGGATGGATCTGTGTTCATACAGTTGTATTATATTTTAAATCCTTTCAGGCTTTCATACCATGGATTGCTCTTATTCTTCTTTCCTACATCGGAGGGAACATGATCTATGAAAGTATACTGGAAGGTAAAATGTCTCCTGAAGAAGGAAATATTGCTGAAGAAGATTCGATACTTTCTTCAAGCACACTTATCATGCAGGGCATAGCCACCTCTATAGATGCTCTGTCGGTTGGTTTTACAATTTCAGAGTATCATCTCCATGAAGCTTTTGTTACATCCCTGATAATTGCTGTTACAACTTTTATCATATGTATCGCCGGTCTCAAGATAGGAAGAACAGCAGGAGGTTTCCTTAAGAGCAAAGCCGGTATCCTGGGAGGAGTGATACTTATAGGTATCGGATTAGAGATTTTCATAACTAATTTCTTTTAGTTTGTAATATAGCCGTTAAATTGATATGATAATATTGTCATAAAAAACAGAGTTTCTGACTTTTTTATTTCTATGATCGGAGAACATTATGGCAATATCAGAAAATTTTGCAACAAACGATAAAAGCAGAGTACCCATAAAAGAAGGCACAGAAAGTCTTCCTGTTATTTGTTATGAAGATAATCTTGAACAGATAGAGATACCCTGGCATTGGCAGAATGCTTTTGAAATAGGCATAGTTATGTCAGGAGAGGCAATAATCGGTGTGGAGGCTGAACGGTTTCCGTTAAGCAAAGGGCATGGCTATTTTATCAATGCCGGAACATTGAACACCTGCATCCATCATCCGGATCATACGGGTGAATGCAGCATTCGTTCGATTGTTTTCTCGCCGACACTTGTGGGAGATCCGAATGATGGCCTGTTCTATGACAACTACGCCGCGCCCATCATTACAAACAATGCGTTAAAAGGCTTTGCTCTTAATAAGGACGAGGCCTGGCAGAAGGAGACCCTGCGTCTTGCGGAACAGTGCTGGAGAAGCTGCCTCGAATGCGATGAAGCCATAGAATCCGGGGTCAGGGACATTGTGTCTCAGATGATATTCCTATTATCATCACATTGTGATTCTGAGACAAGAGCGGTGTCGCCTAAGGATATAAGAGATTCGGACCGCATAAGGATGATGCTTGATTATATCGATCATCATTACAAAGAGGATATAAATATCTCTGTGTTATCGGAAAATGCCGAGATCAGTGAATCTGAAACCATGAGATGTTTCCATAATATGCTCGGAACCACTCCCATCCAGTATCTGAAGAACTATCGGATAAGAAAAGCGGCTGAACTTCTCAGAATTTCAGAAGAGAAAATAGTAGACATCGCGATAGACTGTGGTTTTCAGGATATGAGTTATTTTGCAAAAACCTTCAGGGAAGCAAAGGGAATAACCCCTACGGACTTCAGGGAAAAGTATAAAACGAAGGCTTGATCAGTCATGGAATCAAAGACAGCAGCTTACCTAACCATATATACAAATCTAAGGCAGCAAATAATAAACGGTGATTTTAAGACCGGAGACAAGCTCCCCTCAAAGAGAGTGTTTGCGGAAGTGACCGGAACCAGCGTCATAACAGTAGAGCACGCCTATGATCTGCTTCAGGATGAAGGCTACATCGAAGCAAGCCAGAGGCGGGGGTATTTTGTGACCTACACTTCAGAAGATTCCTTTCCTGTCGGGGAGGAAATGGACATAGGCATTAACGAAGAGGGGGCTGCCACAGACAAGTACGAAGAAAGCATTGAAACCTTTTCCTTTCCAGGATTTGCCAGAACGGTCAGACATGTCCTTTCAGTCTACGGCGAAAGGATACTGGAGAAGTCTCCCAATGAAGGATCGTTGCTTCTGAGAGAAAGCATTAGCCGATATATAAAAAGAAGCAGAGGAATACACGTAGACAGCGACCAGGTTATAGTCGGAGCAGGTGCAGAATATCTGTATGGACTTATCGTTCAGATGTTGGGACGGGATAAACTCTACGGAGTGGAAGATCCTTCTTATGAAAAGATCAGAAGTATTTATAAGGCAAACGGAGCCGCATGTGATCTTTTGAAGCTCGGATCAAGAGGCATACATACCAGTGAACTGAAGAGGACTTCAGCTCAGGTACTCCATGTCACTCCCTTTGACAGTTACCCCAGCGGAGTTACCGCAACAGCCGGAAAAAGACAGGAATACATAGCCTGGGCAAAAAACAAAGGTGCCATCATAGTGGAAGACGACTATGCTTCGGAATTCTCAACCTCCACAAAATCCGAGGATACGCTGTTTTCCCTGGAGCCCCTTCGTACAGTCATCTATATAAACACCTTCACCAAAACCATTTCACCATCAATCCGCATAGGCTACATGCTGCTCCCAAAGGAGCTTTCCGCAGAACTGAAAAGTAAAATATCTTTTTACTCCTGCACAGTCCCAACCTTCGATCAGTACGTCCTGGCCGAATTCCTGAACAGCGGCGACTTCGAACGCCACATAAACCGCGTAAGAAGAAAGCGCAGACAGGCGAATAAAGTGATATAATGGTTTAAAAAGGGAGGTTAACCATGGGATTACTAAAGAACTTAAAAGCGACGCACTTCTTCTGGACGATAAGCAGTGAATTCATTCACCTGCTGACCATAGCCGGTCTCATCTGCGCAGTAGACCAGATGGTAAAAAGCGCAATCGACACTGAACCGGAAAGCAATTTCCCACGTGAAATGCCGCATACCAAAGGCTATGTAAAGATCATGCGTGCTCATAATCCCGGATTTTCCAGGGGACACCTGGGAAAATATCCGGAGCTGGTAAAGACACTTTCGGTAGCAGCTGTAGGATTTCTTGCAGGAGGCCTGCAATACCTGACAAATTATTATCCGGGTAAATATAAGCTGAGAAAGCTTGGCATGGCCATCGTAATCGGGGGCGCTCTTTCCAATGTCCTCGACCGCATCGTAAACGGAAAAGTCACAGATTATATGAATATCAGAGTATCGGGGCTTAAATCCCTGATAGTAAACATTGGCGACATCGCCATCTATGTAGGCGGCATAATCTACACCATAGCCGCACTTTTCGGAGAAGAATAATGCAGACAGGAGCCGGAGGGCATCCATTTAAATCCGCAGAGAAACCTCGCATTTAAATGGATGCCCTCCGGCACCTGAATCAATGCCCTCCGGCTCCGGAATCAATGTCTTGTCAGTTTCCACCAGTTTTGTTATAATATCGTTTGCTGTTTAAAAGGTCAGGGGCATACTATGCCTTTTTGACCCCAGTAAATTTTTATGGTAAAAGGAAGATATTCCAATGAACAACAAGCTTAAAGCAGCTCTTGGCCTGCTCCTGATACTGGCTATAACAGCCGGTTTCTGTTTCCTGGGAGTGAATGGCGCAAGAGACATTAAACTCGGTCTCGACCTGAACGGTGGTGTATCCATAACCTATCAGACCGTTGAACCAAATCCAACTGCGGAACAGATGTCCGACACTATTTACAAGCTTCAGCTGAAGGCCCAGGGCTATTCAACAGAGGCCCAGGTTTATCAGGAAGGATCAAACCGTATAAACATTGACATTCCGGGTGCTACAGATGCCAATGAGATCCTCGCTGAGCTCGGTGAGCCGGGTACACTCCAGTTCGCTGACATTCAGGGCAATGTACTTCTTACAGGTGATGATGTTAAGAATGCTTCAGCCGGAATGACAAACAACAATGGTACAAATGAGTATATCATTCAGCTCACATTTACAGATGAAGGCGCCAAGAAGTTCGCCGAAGCCACAGCAAACAATGTAGGCAATCCGCTGTTTATCATTTATAACGACAATGTAATTTCAGCTCCTACGGTTCAGGAGGCAATCTCCGGAGGACAGGCTTCAATCACCGGTATTTCCGACTATGATGAGGCAACAAGGATCGCATCCACCATCCGTATCGGTGCTCTTCCTTTACAGCTTACAGAGCTCCGTTCCAATGTTATCGGTGCCACCCTCGGACAGGAGGCTATCTCAACATCCATAAAGGCAGGTATCATAGGACTTGGTCTTGTAATGCTTTTCATGATCATTTTCTATCTCCTTCCGGGATTCACAGCTTCTCTTGCCCTTATCATGTATACAGGACTTGAGCTTGTTATTTTACAGGCATTTGAAGTAACCCTTACACTTCCTGGTATCGCAGGTATCATCCTTTCCATAGGTATGGCGGTTGATGCCAATGTCATCATTTTTACACGTATCAAGGAAGAGCTTGGTCTCGGAAACAGCGTAGAGAACTCTATCAAGGCCGGTTACAGCAAGGCACTTTCTGCCATCCTTGACGGAAATATCACAACACTTATCGCAGCTGCAGTGCTTTACTTAAGAGGTTCAGGTACCGTTAAGGGCTTTGCTTCAACACTGGCCATCGGTATCGTTATCTCACTTATTACAGCACTTTTTGTAACACGAAGCCTCCTTTGGACTTTTGTACAGTTTGGAGCTACAAATCCTAAGCTTTACGGTGTACGTAAGGATATCAAGATCATTGATTTTATCAAGTTCCGTAAGAAAGCTTATACAGCTTCAGCAGTTGTAATCCTTGCAGGATTCATATTCCTTGGCATGAACAAGGCATCTATCGGAAATCTTTTCAATTATGATCTTGATTTCCAGGGTGGTTCTTCAACAAACGTAACCTTTAACGAGGATCTTTCACTTGAAGATGTGGATGCAAAGGTTTCTCCTATATTCAAGGAAGTAACAGGTGGTGATGCTTCAGTTCAGGCTTCAAAGGTAGCCGGAACCAATGAGGTCATCATCAAGACAAGAACTCTCACAACAGAAGAGAGGAAAGATCTTTACCAGAAGCTGGTTGACGAATTCTCTGTTGATGAATCAAAGATCACAACAGAAAACATTTCAGGTGCTGTTTCAAATGAAATGAAGGCTGATGCGGTTTGGGCATTTATCATTGCCATCATCTGCATGCTCATCTATATCTGGATCAGATTCAAGGATATCAGATTTGCTTCAGCTTCCGTTCTTGCCCTTACACATGACGTGCTTATAACAGTTGCATTCTATGCAGGTCTTAAGTGGGCAGTGGGATCAACCTTTATTGCATGTATTCTTACTATCGTTGGTTATTCCATCAATGCGACCATCGTTGTATTTGACCGTATCCGTGAGAATCTTGCAGATCCTGAAAAGAGAAAGGATAAGGCAGACTGTGTAAATACCGCTATTTCACAGACACTGACACGTTCCATCAATACTTCACTTACAACCTTCATCATGGTAATTGTGCTTTATATCTTCGGAGTTTCTTCAATCCGTGATTTTACAATGCCTCTTATGGTTGGTATCGTAGCCGGTGCATGGTCCTCAATAACAATTGCAGGTCCGCTCTGGTTCGACCTTACAAATCGTGCAGCTAAGAAGCAGGCTGAAAAGGCTGCAGCAGAGAAGGCAGCAAAGCTTGAAGCAAAGGCTGCAAAGAAGACTGCTAAGAAATAATCTCTTAATGCACAAGTCTTGACGGAATTGGAATATTCTTATAAATTAGAGACCGGCTCGTATGAGTCGGTCTTTTTCTTTATCGAAGTGGGCGGTGAAGTCTGCATTGCATACCGGTGCTCACCGGTTAAATGACACCCCCTCGGACGATATATCACAGTGGCGCCGGGCTGCTTTCCCGGAGTGCTCTTTCAGGAACTAAGAAATCGAGGTTCAAAAAATGAAATACGAAATCATCAAAACCAGCGGCCGTGCAAAGTCGGCGCATATAGAAACTGTACATGGCTCTATTGAGACACCGGTTTTTATGAATGTAGGTACTGTTGCTGCAATAAAGGGCGGAGTATCAACTGACGATCTCAGAACCATAGGTACACAGGTAGAGCTTTCCAATACCTATCACCTGCATGTACGCACCGGAGATCAGCTGATAAAGAAATTTGGGGGTCTTCATAAATTCATGAAATGGGATCGTCCCATACTTACAGACTCCGGTGGATTCCAGGTGTTTTCACTTGCCGGAACCGGCAGAAAGATAAAGGAAGAGGGCGTTTATTTCCAAAGTCATATAGACGGACGGAAAATTTTTATGGGTCCCGAAGAATCCATGCAGATCCAGTCAAATTTGGGATCTACCATTGCAATGGCTTTTGACGAGTGTCCGCCTGCTCTTGCTGATAGAGAATATATACTTCCTTCAGTTGAAAGAACCACCAGATGGCTGGAAAGATGCAAGAAGGAAATGGCAAGATTAAATTCACTGCCTGATACAGTAAATAAGGATCAGCTGCTTTTCGGTATCAATCAGGGCGGTATAATCGATGACATCCGCATACAGCACGCAGACATCATCAGCAAGATGGACATGGACGGCTATGCTGTGGGCGGTCTTGCAGTCGGTGAGACACATGAGCAGATGTATCATATACTTGATATTGTTGTCCCACATCTTCCGAAGGAGAAGCCTACATATCTTATGGGAGTAGGAACCCCTGCCAATATCATTGAATCTGTGGACAGAGGCATTGACTTCTTTGACTGTGTGTATCCATCAAGAAACGGACGTCACGGTCATGTATATACACATAAGGGAAAGATGAATCTTTTCAATCAGAAATATGAGCTTGACGAGAGACCTATAGAGGAGGGCTGCAAATGTCCTGTCTGCGCAGGTCTTAAGAGAGAGGACGGTTCTTATACAGGCGGCTACAGCAGAGCTTACATCCGTCACCTTCTCAAGGCTAAAGAGATGCTTGGCATGCGTATGTGTGTACTTCATAACCTCTACTTCTATAATCATCTCACTGAAGAGATCCGTGGCGCCATCAGGGGCGACAACTGGACAGAGTGGAAAGAGGATGCTATCCATAAGCTCGGAACCTACGACAGAGGGGAAGAGTAATAAATGATACGGAGCCTGAGGGCATCCATTTTAAACCTAGGCGCTTCGTCGGAAAAATCTAAAATCAGACCCCTAAGAACCACTAGGCCCTCGCCAATGTCAGATATTTTCTTTATGAAAAATCTGACTTGGCGAGGGGGCTAAGGAAAATGGAACCAAGTGGTTCTAAGGGGTCTGATTTTGATTTTTCACGACTCAGCTTAACGGTTTAAAATGGATGCCCTCAGGCTCCTCACTGTATTAATATACCTCTGTTTAAAGTTTATTTGTTTTGGTATTTTGGTTGGCGAGCCAGATGTACCAAAGGCCTTCCAGGAGCAGGTTTTCGTCGAGTATCATTTTATGTCTTGTGTATTTAATGATTTTGGGGGCTATTCCTCCGGTTGCAATGATGGTTGGCGAAGGATCACCGATCTCTTCTGTAAATCTGTCGATGATTCCGTCGATAGCTCCGGCTGCACCGTAGATTATACCTGCCTTCATGGCATCGTTTGTCTGCGTGCAGATCAGCTTCTTTGGCGGTGTCAGATCTATGGAAGGTAAAAGAGAGGTTTCCCTCGAAAGTGCATTCATGGATAATGTCACACCCGGCATGAATACGCCTCCTATATATGTCCCTTCTTTATCGATAACTGTTATGGTTGTTGCAGCTCCAAGGTTAACTATGATTGCAGGAAGCTTGTAGAGATTTTTCGCAGCTGAAGCTGCAGATACCAGATCGGAGCCTATGGTTCCGGGATCATCTATCTTCAGACGTACGCCCGATTTCACACCGGCACCTACTATTACGGCATTTTTCCCCGTCACTACCTTCAGTGCATCAGAAAGCACCTCTCTCAATGGAGGAACCACGCAGGAAATGATGACTCCGTCTATTTTTTTCTCTTTCAGGTTGGTAAGACATAATATGCGGTCAATGTCCGAAGCATATTCAAAAAGTGTTTTGTTTTGATTTGTTTCCAATCGAACCACCGGATCCAGAACTCTTCCGTTATCCACGCATCCGATTTTAGTGTGGGAATTTCCACAATCCACAGCCAGAATCATAATTCCTCCTAAGAGCTAAAGACAGCACTTGTAAAACTTAATGTCTTTGCTTTGAAACACCATTTCGGGGCAGGGTCGGATATTTCTTTACCTGACAGGATAACTGATGGTGTTATAAAGTAATATACATCATTACTTGTATCATTGCAAAAATAAAAATTATACAATAAAATGATTTTTGTAAGATTTGGGTGGCATAATATCCTTTGATTGCGTCAAAAAATTATGTTATCATGACATTAGCACTATATCGAAAGGTTTCAATATCCTTTTTCGATGATTTTGAACGTAAACATTAACCGAAGCTACATTTACATGGCAGCTTTGAATCGAGGATATAATGGCACGGTACTTTGACAGTTAGACAATCGTAAAACCCCAACAAACCGCCAAATGGCGGTCTTTTTTTGTCAAATTTTTTCATTTTTGATGTTGTATGTGTTGTATGTATATGGTATAATCATATCGGGGTGCCTGTTATGAAATTATATTTTGATAAACGAGCAAAGGATCCGACATATTATGCCCAGCAAGGGATTCGCAATGGCAAAAAGACCACTACACGGAATGTGAGAAATTTTGGCAAACATTCTGAACTACTTAAGATTACTGATGATCCTCTGGCTTATGTAAAAGAAGAAATCAAAAAAATGAATGAAGATTACAGAGTCGGAAGGGTTGAGTACGATTTTAAGGCTGATTTTAACGAAAGGGTTGAATCAACTGAAGATGAAGCCTCTATGTCCAAGGACCTGAACATTGGATATTTTTTCCTTCAAGAAGTCATGCAGCATTTACAACTGAGGGATTTCTTTGCCGAAGCAACAAACAGGAACAAATACAGATTCGACCCTTACACTATCTTGCGTTTTTTGACTTACGACAGGATCCTGGATCCCGGTTCCAAACACCATACCTGGGAGCATCTGGAAAAGTATTACGAACAACCTTCCTTCGGATATCATCAGATCCTAAGATGCATGGATATACTGAGCGATAACTATGATGGTTACCTTAGATGGCTTTATGAAAATAGTGACTCTGTCGTTAAACGGGACAGCTCTGTACTTTATTATGACTGTACCAACTTCTACTTTGAGTGTGAAAAGGAAGATGAAACCGTGGTGGATGAAGTCACCGGTGAGATCATGCAAGGTCTTAGAAAATATGGTGTCAGTAAGGAACACAGACCTAACCCGATTGTGGAAATGGGCTTGTTTATGGACAGGAACGGGATACCCATTTCAATGTGCCTCCATCCGGGAAATACAAACGAACAGACCACTGCCATCCCTCTTGAAAAAGAAATCATTAAGATGGCCGACGGGGCAAAATTCATTTACTGTGCCGATGCCGGTCTTGGGTCTTACAGTATAAGACAATTCAACAGCATGGGTGGCCGTGCCTTTATTGTTACCCAGTCAGTAAAAAAACTATCGGAGACCCTGAAAGATGCCGTCTTTAATGATTATGATTACAGGCTTTTGTCAGATGACAAAAGCATCAGTGTCGAGGCATTGAAGACAATGGATATCAAGGACAAGGATAACATCAACCTGTATGTTGATACGGCATATAAGATCATCACTGCTGACCGGGCAGTGGATCTTGGTCTTTGCGATGAGAAGGTGACAAAAACCGGAAAAGTTGTAAAGGTCAAGACTAAAGGTCAGCTAAAACAGCGGGTCATAATCACTTTTTCCAGAAAAATGATGGAGTATCAACGGACAGTCCGCAACCGACAGATAGAAAGAGCCAGAAAAATGGTTGAGAGGAACGATCCTGAGGAAATCAGAAAAGGTCCTAATGATGTACGCCGTTTTATGAAAAGAAAGGTGACCACTAAATCCGGAGAAAAAGCCGAGGTTTCATATACTATCGATGAAGAAAAAATAAGGGAAGAAGAAAAATACGATGGTTATTATGCCGTGGCAACAAATCTGGACGATCCCGCAAAGGACATACTTGCAGTATCTCACAACAGATATAAGATAGAGGATTGTTTCCGGATACTGAAAACAAACTTTTCCGGTCGCCCAACTTTTCACTGGACAGAATCGAGGATAAAGGCACATTTTCTTATCTGTTACACAGCCCTGCTTGTCTACAGGTTGTTAGAATGCCAGCTGAATGAGCAGGAAACACACGTGACGACACAAAACCTTATAACCACTCTACAAAACATGAATGTAGTTAATGTACACGACATAGAATATATGTCTATCTACAAAGGCAGCAAAACACTGGATGCACTGACCAGACTATCTAACCTTGATCTTGACCGTGCCCATTATCGTCCCAAGGATCTCAATAAAAAAATCAAAAAAATTTTATAGAACCCACTACATACAACATTCAAAAAGCCGAAAAGCCAGTATTTATGGGCTTTTCGGCTTATAAAGTGTCAAAGTCGGGATTATACAACTCTTTGGTCAAAAAAAAGCAACGGAATAAGGATTTTTCCCTAATCCCATTGCTTTTCAATCCTGGACGCACTATCTCAGTCACTTAAAGTCGCATCACATAATGCACCGCATAAGGCATTGTCTTATCACACCTCATGTACCGCCTGAGCCAGCTCCTTAACAAATGCTCCAACCTTTTCAGGAGCTTCTTTTCCATGCTCAGCGATTATCTTTACGATGGCGGATCCCACGATGGCGCCATCACTTACCTTTGCCATTGCCTCCGCCTGGCCGGCATTGGAAATACCGAATCCCACAGCGCAGGGGATGTCTGTACACTCTTTTACAAGCTTAACCATGGAACCGATGTCTGTGGTAATGCTTGATCTTGAACCTGTAACTCCAAGGGAGGAAACCACGTATATATATCCCTTTGCATCCTTAGCGATCATCTTTATTCTGTCCTGTGAAGTAGGTGCGATCATGGAGATAAACTCCACATCATATTTATCACACACCACCTCAAATTCCTCACGCTCTTCATAAGGCACATCAGGAAGGATAATGCCGCTGACCCCTGAAGCAGATGCCTCCTTTATAAATTTTTCAATTCCGTAGGAGAATACAACATTGGCATAAGTCATATAGATAAAAGGAACATCTGTTTCCCTGTGAAGCTCCCCGGTAAATTCAAATATACGATCCGTTGTCACTCCACCCGAGAGAGCACGGTTGTCCGCCTCCATGATGACAGGTCCTTCGGCTGTAGGATCTGAAAACGGAATTCCCAGCTCTATTATGTCTGCTCCGTTTTTCACCATTTCAAGCACACATTTTTTCGTGGTCTCAAGATCCGGGTCCCCGCAGGTTATAAACGGTATAAATGCCTTATGCTCTTTGAATGCATCTGTGATCCTGCTCATTCTGAAATTACCTCCCCTCTGTAACGCGCGATAGCCGCGCAGTCCTTGTCTCCTCTTCCGGAAACAGTTACAACTATGATCTGATCCTTTGACATCGTTGGTGCCAGCTTCTTAACATAAGCCAGGGCATGTGATGACTCGATTGCAGGAATGATTCCCTCCAGCTTTGAAAGATATTCAAATGCTTCAACCGCCTCATCATCTGTGATCGCCACATACTGTGCTCTTCCGATATCATGAAGATAAGCGTGTTCCGGTCCGATTCCGGGATAATCAAGTCCGGCAGAAATCGAATAAACCGGTGCGATCTGACCGTACTCATTCTGGCAGAAATAGGACTTCATACCGTGGAAAATGCCGAGACGTCCGGTATTGATGGTAGCTGCCGTTTCAAAGGTATCAATGCCTCTGCCCGCAGCCTCACAGCCTATAAGCTTTACATCTTTATCATCGATAAAATGATAGAAGGTACCGATGGCATTGGAGCCGCCTCCAACGCAGGCTACAACCGCATCCGGAAGCCTGCCCTCCTTTTCAAGCATCTGCTCCTTTATCTCTCTTGAGATAACCGCCTGAAAATCACGAACAATTGTAGGGAAAGGATGTGGTCCCATTACGGATCCGAGACAGTAATGGGTATCCTCAATCCTTGAAGTCCACTCTCTCATGGCCTGGGAAACAGCATCCTTGAGGGTTCCTGTTCCTGTGGTTACCGGAACAACCTCTGAACCGAGAAGGCGCATTTTGTAAACATTAAGCGCCTGTCTCTCCATATCCTCTTTTCCCATAAAAACCACACACTCCATATCAAGAAGTGCCGCAACCGTAGCGGTTGCCACACCATGCTGGCCCGCTCCGGTTTCAGCAATAAGACGGGTCTTTCCCATCTTCTTTGCAAGAAGTGCCTGACCGAGACAGTTGTTTATCTTGTGGGCACCGGTGTGGTTGAGATCCTCTCTCTTTAAGTAAATCTTCGCACCGCCCAGATCCTCGGTCATTCGCTTTGCATAGTACAGTCGTGACGGACGGTTTGCGTACTCATTATAGAGCTCGATGAGCTCCCTGTTAAACTCAGGATCGTCTTTATATCTGTTGTAAGCTTCCTCAAGTTCTATTACTGCGTTCATAAGTGTTTCCGGTATGTACTGTCCACCGTGAACACCAAATCTTCCATTGTTCTGATTCATTTTCTCTCCTCTGCTTATTACCGTTACCCGTTTTTTGTCCCGGATTTCCGATTGGTTCTTCATGACTGAATTTAAGCTTTCTGTATGTTTTTATCTTTTGTATTCATGCCCTTGATCAGGACTGATAGGCATGGGTCGATTAAATTCACAGCATTCTTACTTTCTCTATGAATTCCCTGATTTTTTCAGGATTCTTATATCCATCCTCTTCCACCCCGGAGCTTACATCCACTGCATAAGGATGGAGCATTTTCACTGCTCCCGAAACATTATCAGGATTAAGTCCCCCTGCGAGGAAATACGGCTTATCAAAGTCCCTCAGTATGCTCCAGTCAAATGTCTCTCCCGAGCCATATCCGTTATCGAAAAGGATATAATCCGCGGGGCTTTTCCCTGCTTCCTCAAGGATTCTCCATGCGCTTTTTCTCACGGCATCCTCTTCCTTAAGATTTTTAAAAACAAACGCCTTGATGATCTCACCGCCTGTCATGTATTCTTTTCTGTCAGAAAAAATCCCGGGCTTTTGGAGTTCTTCCTTAAGCTCCCTGATATAATCCTCTGATTCATTTCCGTGAAGCTGTGCCACTGAGATGATTCCCATTCGCATCAGCCTGAGAATTTCAGCTTTATCAGCATTAACAAAAACCCCTGCTGAGCTTATCTTTTCATCCAGAAGTTCCCTGAGCTTCTCAGCCTGCTCTTCCGTAACATAGCGTTTGCTCTTTTTATAGAATACGAACCCCACATATTCAGGTTTGTATTTATTTACTGCTTCTATATCCTCAGGTCTTCTCAGACCGCATATCTTGATTTTTGTCGTTTCCATATTTTACGTATTACTTGCAATGATATACTCTTCCAGTTTCTTTAAAGCTGCTCCACTATCTATAAGCTCCTGAGCCTTCTTTACGCCCTCTTCAATGCTGTCTGCCTTACCGCCAAGATATATTGAAGCTCCTGCATTAAGCAGCACTGCATTTCTCTTGGTACCCTGGATATCTCCACTCAGGATCTTTCTTGTTATCAATGCATTTTCCGCAGGAGTTCCTCCCACCAGCTCATCCTTTGTACCTCTTACAAGCCCGAAGTCCTCCGGCTTGATAACGGTGGTTCTGTAGTAACCATTCTTAAGCTCGCAAAGTGTGGTAGGTGCTGAGGCGGAGATCTCATCCATCTTGTCCTGACCGTAAACCACGAATGCTCTCTTTACCCCAAGCTTATCCAGAACCTTTGCCACTGGCTCAACCAGGTACTCGTCATACACCCCAAGGAGGAACATATCAGGGCTTGCGGGATTTGTAAGAGGTCCCAGGATATTGAAAACCGTACGAAAGCCAAGCTCCTTTCTGATGGGGCCCACATACTTCATGGCTGCATGATACTTCTGTGCAAAGAGAAAGCAAATGCCTACATCCTTAAGAAGCTCCTGTGCCTTTTCCACATCCTGCTGGATATTAACTCCCAATGCCTCCTGGCAGTCAGCTGTTCCGGAAAGTGAAGAGGCCGCCCTGTTTCCATGCTTTGCAACCTTGATCCCGGCTGCGGCTATGACCATCGCAGCTGTGGTGGAAATATTGAAGCTGTGTGCACCGTCTCCTCCGGTCCCAACTATCTCGAGAACCTCCATTCCTTCATGGGGAACCTTTGTTGCCTGCTCTCTCATGGCAGCAGCACAGCCTGATATCTCATCTATTGTCTCAGCCTTTGTGGACTTGGTGGAAAGTGCAGCTAAAAATGCCGCATTCTGTGTAGGTGTTGTTTGCCCTGTCATGATCTCAGTCATAACTGTGTAAGCCTCTTCATAGCTAAGGTCACCCTTCAAGGTTGCGATTTTGTCGATTGCATTTCTGATCATTTTGTTCTCCTTCCGAGGTTCTTCCTCTTTTGAAAATCCTGATCTCACGCTGCGCTTTATGTCTTCCGCTGCAAAAAATAAGCCCCGGCAGAACCATAAAATACGGTTCTGCCAGGGACGAAATATTCGCGGTGCCACCCTGTTTCACGACATGACTCGTGCGCTTTGCGAGATACCTTCATATCTCCGACAACTAACGTATGTCTCACGTCACAGGATACTCAGCATCTTAACCATCGATGCTTTTCATTGTGCCCTTAGCGGTCCATTTGCCATGCTGTTTTTCGCCGGATTCTCACCATCGCCGACTCTCTGTGGAAGCATACATAGTTTAATCTCCGCTTCAACGGTTTAAACTATTAACTTATGCACTACGATAAAACTTTTAGCGATAAATGTCAATTCATATTATAAAACTTAAAAATACCGAAATATTATGGCTGTGATAACTATATCTTCCACCTAAATTGAAATAGTTAGCGAGACTTTTGGTAAAAAATTTATGTGAAAAGGTCTCGTTAACCTCTTCAATTGCCGTGATATGAGCCTACGCCTTAAAAAATATTTGCAGGCGCTGTCCTACCGTTTCTGCCTCTACTCCTTCGTCAGATCAAGATCAAATGGATTGAATCCGTATTATTATCTTGAGCATATCTTCAGCGTGATGAAAAATTATGTATCACTGGATGATAAGGGAAAGCCGGACTACAGCATGCTTCCTACTTCGATTATAGATGATTTGCTTCCCCGGTCGCCAAAGATACCGGAGAAGTGCCACAAACAACGCTGCTAAGTGCAGCGCTGTTTCAATGGTCGGCTCATGGGTTGACGTTTACGGATAATCTCCTTTTCTTCGTTCTGGTGTTTTGCAAAATCCCTCTACGGAATTGTTGTAAAAAAAGACAACCAAGATATTCTCTCGATTGCCTAAAAACGGTACTTATTAAATTGTTATGCTATTTATTTTGCCATTGCATTTGTCACAAAAGGAAACTTAATAATAAGCTCCTTATCCTTCTCAATCATGCTGAGAAGTCTGCTTGCAGCTCCCGATGGATGATTTGTTCCTGCTTCCCATGCTTCAACTGTCTTGTCTGAAACACCCATATAACTTGCAAATATCTTCTGTGACATTCCAGTTGAATTTCTAATTTTCTTTACCTCATCTGCTTCATACACTTTAACAGGCTCAACTGTTACCTTATGCCTTTTAAGTACCTTCTTAGCACTCTTGGCATCTTCCAATGCTTCATTAAGACCTGTCATAATGCTTTCATATACGCTATTACCCATATTATTCACCTCCAAGGCTCTTCTTAAGTGCTTCAATGACTTTCTTGATCTCGTTGCGCTCTTCCTTAGAAAGATTATCTTTGGCCTTCTTAGGATAAACAGTAATCAGATACACTGTCTCTGCAAACACAAAATCAACAAAGCAAACTCTGGCTCCACCACTTTTCCCTTTATTGTTATCATCCAAGGCAATCCTAGCCTTGCGAAGACCACCTGTGCCTTTCATTACTGGATATTTATCAGGATGCTCCATGATATCAATTTCTAGCAGCCGTAAGTCGTCATCATCAAATCCTAAGTTGTCCCAGTTGCGAGAAAACTCAAGTGTCTGTATAAATGTTCTTGTCATAGTTCCTCCTTTTGCCTTTAATATATCCCCTATTCAATAGGGCGTCAATTCAATTTTAAGCGACTTCACCTTTATATAACAAGTCGCCAAGCTCTTCACGGACAGAAGCATATAGGTGAAAATATGCCAATCACTTAACTGGGCGGGGCCTTGCCCTCGACTCGCGCCGGTCGTTTCACCCCGGCACCCCGATAAGAGACTGCCGCCTCTTAACTCCGCCAAAAGGAACCGCGTTCCCCTTGACCCCTTGCTCCGGCAGACCTGACACTTGCCGTTGGCCTGGCGGCTCGTTTCAGATCTCCCGGTTTTTGTGGAACCGTTCACCGGACTCTTCCACAAAAATAGCCGCTGACATTTTCGCTGCCATCCGCAAGAGAGCGGTGGAGCGAAACCATCAACGGCTTCCTCATCTGACTCAGCCAGGGAGGCGGCCTTGGCTGAGTCAGATGAGGTTTTCACAGGATAGCCGCGCGGCCGATCCTGCATGTTAGACAAAACAAAAGCCCTCACCTTTTACGGTAGAGGACCTTTGGTTTGCCTAACAATCATTGTTCAGACATCGATTACATCATCTTGATTCTTTATCTTTAGTAGAGGATTTGAATTCGTCCAATATTTCGCAGTTCGGTATAAATACTTCACTTCTTTCATCATCATAGCCAAGGTGCCCGAGATGAATCATAAGTGACAGCACATCATCCCTTCATGTTTTTCCAGACATAATAATGCTGCAATAAAATAAGTGCATAACATATCTATAAACTGCTTATGTCGCAGCATACTTCTTGTTTTATTCAACCTTCCATTCCGTCATCTGCCTGGTCTCCGAGCTGAAGTTCACTCCTATCTTAAACAGCTTTCTGCTGTCCGCTGCATAGGGTTCTGCATAATGCATATCCTCTATCTGTTTGAGAGCCGCATCCGCACTCTCATCACGCTTAAACTCGAATATATAGATAAAGCGATTCGTCTTCAGGACACAGTCGATCCTTCCCGTATATGTATGCTGCTCACACTCCACATACTGTCCGAGCAGCGTGAAGGTGATATGAAATACTGTCTGGAAATAATGTTCAAACGGTGTGCCATTAGCCGTATAAACAATACTTGCAAACAATGCCTTGAAAACATTCTTTATTGCTTCTGTATCTCCGTTTTCAACATGCCGCTTCAGAGCAAGCACATCCTTTCCCGAGCCTGATCCGCATTCCCTGACATATTCCGGCATGAGACTCTGCAGGAACGCAAGCCTGACTTCAGAATTGGGAAATCCAAGGGTATATATTCCGTTTTCGTCATAGTCCGTAACAGTAAGATATCCTGTCTGGTAAAGCAGAGGCACAGGATCCGGATTATCTGCCCTGTAATCAGAAAGGATAGTTTCCGTGGACTCGATCGTATTTTCACTGAACTGCCGCACATCAAAATCCATTTCCTTCAGGCGGTGAACAAGAAATGCAGGCGTTCCTGTCTCAAACCAGAAGTAACCGAATCTCCGTTTCTTAAGAGCACACAAAAGGCTGTAGGGATTATATACTCCGACACCGTCAGCAGAAAAGTGATATCCATCATAGGTCGATCTAAGCTTTCCGATACACTCCTCTAATGTAATGGAGCGCTCATTTGCCATTCTCTCTATTTCAGGTTTAAATCCCGCCAGCATTTCCTCCTCTGTGATACCGCACAATCCGGAATAGTCATCGTCAAAGGAGATATCCTCCAGCTGGTTCAGGTCACTGAAGATACTCACCTTGCTGAACTTCGTGACTCCCGTGATGAATATGAAACGGATATATGCGTCCTCACTTTTCATGGCACTAAAGAAACCCTTAAATACAGCTTTGTTATGCTCCACCAGCTCCCTGTTTCCCATGGTTTCAAGCAGTGATTTATCATACTCATCAACCAGCACCACACAGCGTTTACCGGTCTGTTCCGAAGCTGCCCTCAGCACTCTTTTGAACCGGTCACCAAGAGAGAGATTTGTATCAGTCAATGTATGATATTGCTTCTCCCAGGACATAAGCTGAGCATTAAGTGCGTTTTCAAGCGATCCCTTTCCCTGATAGTCATTACCGTTGAAATCAAAGTATAACACCGGGTATGTCTGCCAGGCTTCCGGATCATCCTGTTCCAGCCTCTCGATGGCAAGCCCACGGAACAGCTCCCTCTTTCCCTCCCAGTAAGCCTTCATGGCAGATAACAGAAGACTCTTTCCGAATCGCCTCGGACGGCTCAGGAAATAGGGCTTCCCCGTATGGACCAGTTTATAAATATACTCAGTTTTGTCTATCAGCAAATATTTATCCTGAACAATTTGTTCAAAGCTCTGAATACCAACCGGCAGCTTTCTCTCTTCCATAATTTCCCCCGTTTAATCTTTTTCTGCTCTCATACTCACAGATTCAATTTTCTATCAATTTCAAAACAAACACGGCGTATGTCTACTCGTCTGAATACCTGCCGACACCGCAGATCACGTATCTCTTAAATTCCAATCCGCTTCTCATCAAGCTTCTTTTACGATTATCCGGCTTAACTACTCAAGATGTAATATTGGCATTCCTGCCGCAGCACTTCTTGTATTTCTTTCCGCTGCCGCAGGGACAGGGGTCATTAGGATAAACCTTTTTCGTTGAGGTAACCTCTCTGCCGATCACTTCTACAGGCATGGATCCGCTACGGGTCTTTGTGCTATCAGGCATGCTTACGACATTAACGCCCATCTTCTCTAAATTGCCTCTTCCTGTATTTAAAACATTTCCGATAATCGGGTTTACGGGGCTGCCTGTCGGTCCCACCGTTGTTACTTCCTGAGGCATAAGCTGATAAACTTCATCGGTTGTGTGCCCATGCATATGAACATTTCTCGTATTATTATAGACATCGATAACCAGCTTCATGATTTTTCTGATTTCATCCGGATTATCTCGGGGAAAACCTTTTTCATATAATTCTTCCAGATATTCAGGCACATCTTCATCATATGAAAAACCTCTGGCCGCTTCCGTGCACATTGCCGCAGCCTTTTTCTTTTTCCATTTAAGCTTCCGGGTAAAGTATTTATACAGTTCAATGTATTGCGGTACATCTGAAGGATACCGGTCCCTTGAATATGCCTCAATGTTTTCAACTGAAGGAATATAGTATCCTATATCCAGCATCCTTTTTTCCAGCTTTTTATAACGATCATCCTTTATAAGATCGTTCTCAACAACCTTATCTCCCACAAGGGAACAGATCGAATAATCCTGTGGGATTTCATGGAAAAGGGCTCTGAAAGCGTCGATACCTATGTCCATTCCCGCTTTTTGACTGAATATCCTGTAAAGCTTTTTAATGGGCATCACAGCATAAAACAATCCCACATACCCTAAACAGTCACGAAGCCATCTTGCCTGCCTGTGTGTGCTCCTGAAGCCGGACTTCTTAAGAATTTCATATGCATCTGCTATGTCTCCGGTCACGCCTGCGTAATCGTCAGAATATCCGAGATAATATCCCCGCATGTAAATATTATCGTATTTCTTCCAATCATTTACCTTGAAGAATGTATCCCTTTTTTTAATAGCTTCCTCAAATATATCCAGCTCATCTTCCGTTGCCCATAACAACTGTCGTTTCATGGTATCAGGTGATAAATATCTTTCCGCCAGTACCTTTGCAAGCTTTCTTTTATCTTTTTCCGCAGTTTGGAAATTAATTTCTTCGGCAGATTCCATTAAATCTTCATAGGATAGATGTTCTAAAAAGCCTTCAAGAGATGAATGTCTGGAACCGGCTCCGGCATTTGAATGCTGCTCTTCGAAACTGCTTGTATTAACAATGCCGGAATGGATCGAGTCATTGTTATATTGATCGGACTTTCTTTGATTCTCAGACATTAACTCAAAATTATCAGCTAATTCCTTAAAATAGCTTTGAAATGATCTCTCAACATGTGTCCTGCGATTCACAGGAGCATTGCTGTAAAGGATCCCTTTGCCACTATCTATCCTTTCATGAACCTCAGAATAAACGTCAAAAGAAGGACCTTCTTCAACGATAAAGTAATCCCTTCTCATAATCTCATTCACTTCATAAAGACTGCTGAAATAGTCGTCATTTGTATCAAAGACCTGCTTTTTTATCAGAGGAAATACAAGCTCTTTAACATCTCCTGTTACCTTGTCCTTCAAAGTGATACCTTCAATACTTTTTTCTATTTCCAGACGATACCCCGGAACTACATCCTTCATATCCGGAATAGTAAAGGAAAAACTATTCTTAGCATCAAAATACTCATTAATATAATTTTCAGCAGCATCATAAGCTGAATAGTAGTTATTTGAAGGAAGCTTCTTCCCATCCTTATATTCAGAAAACCTCACCTGAGACGAATAAGATTCGAACATATAAGTATCATGAGGAGGAATCTCCAGAATCCCCTCCAGTATGACTGCAAGCTGCGAGAATGTGATATTGGCCGGAACCAGGATCCTTCTCCAGACAGGCGGTTTAATATTTTTTCTTATTGCTTTGATCTGATAAAACTTCATATGTCTCCAATCAATATCCCACTACTTAACCTTCCACTCCGTCATCTGTCTGGTCTCTGAGCTGAAGTTCACTCCTATCTTAAACAGCTTTCTGCTGTCCGCCGCATAGGGTTCTGCATAATGCATATCCTCTATCTGCTTGAGAGCCGCATCGGCACTCTCGTCACGTTTAAACTCAAATATATAGATAAAGCGATTCGTCTTCAGGACACAGTCGATTCTTCCCGTATATGTATGCTGCTCACATTCCACATACTGTCCGAGCAGCGTGAAGGTGATATAAAACACGGACTGGAAATCATGCTCAAAGGGGTCAGCCTTTGTTGTATATGGGATTCCGGCAAACAATGCCGTAAACACCTTATGTATACCTTCAACATGGCCTTCCTCAGCATATTTAACCAGTGTAAGTATATCGTTTCCGGATGTGGCTCCTACATTCCCCGCATAGACCGGGAATAAGCTCTTTAAAAGCCCATACTTGACTTCCTCATTGGGAAATCCCAGGGTATAAGCTGATTTTGCGGCATCATACTCCGAGATCGTCAGATACCCCGTCTGATACAAAAGCGGGATTACATCCGGATTATCATCCCGGTAATCCTTTAGCTCGCTCTTTGTTGCAAATATTGTATTATCTGTAAAACGTCTCGGGTCAAACTGCAGCTTCTTTAGCCGCTCTACAAGAAAAGTGGGGGTTCCTGTTTCAAACCAGTATGCGTCAAATTCCCTGTCCGCAAATGCGCAGAGCAGGCTGTAAGGGTTATATACTCCCTCCCCCTTTTGATGGAAATGGTAACCATCATACTCCTTCTTAAGCTTAAAAAGACACTCACTGCGGCTCATATCCTGCTCTTCGGCAAGTGCATCGATCTCCGGCATAAAGACATCCGTCATTTCCTGTTCCGTGATACCGCATATCTCCGCATAGTCCATACTCATGGATATATCCCGAAGCTGGTTCAGGTCACTGAAGATGCTCACCTTACTAAACTTCGTGACTCCTGTAATAAAAACAAAACGTATATATGCATCCTCACTTTTCAGGGAACTGAAAAAACCCTTAAACACAGCCTTGTTATGCTCCACCAGCTCCCTGTTCCCCATGGTCTCAAGCAGCGGCTTATCATACTCATCCACCAGCACCACACAGCGCTTTCCGGTCTGTTCCGCAGCTGCCCTAAGCAATTGTCCAAATCTGGCACCAAGGGGCGCATCTTCAGTGGTTTTTCCGTACTGCTTTTCCCACTCTTCAATATGCAGTTTCAGGACTGACTTCAGTGCCACGTTTTCATGATAGTCTGCTTTATTGAAGTCCAGATAAAACACAGGGTATGTCTGCCAGGCTTCCGGATCATCCTGTTCCAGCCTCTCGATGGCAAGTCCCCGGAACAGCTCCTTCTTTCCCTCCCAGTATGCCTTCATGGTGGATAGCAGAAGACTCTTTCCAAATCGCCTGGGTCTGCTTAAGAAATAGGGCATACCCGTATGTACAAGCTTATAGATATACTCCGTCTTATCTACGTAGAGGTTATGGTTTTCAATTATTTTCTCAAAGCTCTGAATACCAACCGGCAGCTTTCTCTCTTCCATCGTTTCTCTCCATTCACTCTGTTTTCTCTGCCCTCATACCCATAAACACAATTATCTGCAGTTTTCAGATACAGATATCGTGCTTTCACTCATTAAACATAGATTCTTTTATCTATAATAACGATAATATTGCTGGGAAAGCATCGAAAAATGCTACGATACAAACGGCAGACAATTCTGTCTTAACCTGCTTATATCGTAGCATATTCTTAACTTATAAAGTAAGCTTAAAGTCCGTTTGCTCTGTTGTAAGCGCTGCAGATGGCATTGATATTCTTTATGAGAATATTCCATGCAACCAGCGGGCCGATACCACATAAAAATGAACCGAGTACGTACCACATAAGAATCGTTGTACCGTTTTCCTGAATAGACAGTCCATATCTGTATGAATTAGCGGATAATCTGTTACCGAGCTTGTACAGCCAGATAAGAGAATAGATACCACAGGTGATTATAGAAAGCAGCATATACTTCACAAGTCCTGCAGTTTCTTCACCGTCTCCGTTGCAGGCGGTGTTCACATCCTCCGCAAGCTTATAAATAAAGAAAAATGAATATATACCGCAGGTAACGATAGTGAGGACTATGTACATCAAAAGACTTCTGTCATCCTTAAGTCTTAGGCCTCCGTTATAACCGCCGTTTGGGGCATTGTTATATCCCTGGTTATAACCGCCGTTTGGAGCATTATTGTAACCCTGGTTGTTCATGCCGTTTGGAGTATTATTAAAGCCCTGGTTGTTCATGCCGTTTGGATCACCGTTATACCCCTGGCTGTTCATGCCGTTGGAATCACTGTTATATCCCTGGCTGTTCATGCCATTCGGATCACTGTTATACCCCAGGCTGTTCATGCCATTCTGTGCATTATTGTATCCGTTGTTATAACCATTATTATAACCACTTATATTTCCTGCCATCTGGCGTGCAGCTTCTCCAAGTTCATTTTCCGCACGGTTAAATGCAGCGTTGGCAGCATTAACGGCACCTACACCTAAATCTTTTAAATTAACAGAATCGACAGGTTCACCGCACACAGGACAAAACTTAGCATTATCCTCTATCTGATTTCCACATTTCTGACAAAACATAACGTCCCCCTTCAAAATTGTAGTTATTGAAATTACTTTTTTATTATAGCATAGGTAATCTGATTTTATTGCATATTACCGGGCTGTCATCCGAATAATCTTTTTAAAATAAAATGCCGGTAATCTTTTTCAAGATCACCGGCACTGCAAAACCAGCCCGAAAACTATACCGCCTTATCCTGCAGCATACCGAAACGCAGTTCGTCAAGCATCGCTTTTTTATCAGCCGCTCTCATAAGCGTTTCACCAATGAGCACGCCGTTAACATTACCCGCTTCCAGCTCAAGGATATCTTCGTGACAGGTTATACCACTCTCTGCAATAAAAAGTATATCCTCCGGTACTGTTTTTCTCAGGTTAATGCTGTTGTGAATGTCTACAGTGAAGTCTTTCAGGTTCCTGTTATTTACTCCGATTATCCTTGCACCGGCATTCACAGCCTTCCGGATCTCCTGCTCGTCATGGGCTTCCACAATAGCCGATAAACCCAGGCTGTCGGCAATCTCTATGTAGGATTTTAATGTCTCCTCATCAAGCAGTGCGCAGATGAGCAGCACAATCTTTGCCCCAAGAACCTTAGCCTCATAGATCATGTAAGGATCGATCACAAAATCCTTCCTGAGGCACGGAAGCTTCACGGTCTCAGCAATCTGTCTGAGATACTCATTGCTGCCCTTAAACCATTTAGGCTCTGTAAGTACCGAGATTGCAGCAGCTCCTGCCTTTTCATACTCGTATGCGATCTTGAGATACGGAAAATCCATTGCAATGATTCCCTTTGAAGGTGACGCCTTTTTGCATTCACATATGAAACTCATTCCGGGTTCCCTTAACGTCTTTTCAAAAGGAAAACCGGTATTGGGGTCCATTGCCTCAGCTCTTTTCTTCATTTCCTCAAACGACACTAACCTTTTTGCCTTTTCCACCCGTTTAAAAGTGTAGGCGGCAATATCCTCAAGAATATTAGTCATTTTCGTCTTCTCCCCTGTTGATGATTGACTGATTTCCGCCATAGACATTCACACCCAAAAATGTCTGACATCTAATCAAATTACCACATCTGATATATATGCAGACATAACTGCATATAATCCTATAACAGCATCGTATCACAAGGAGTTATGATTGTAATCTATCAAAAATGACTGGCAGATATAACAAAAAATCCTCTTTCAGGCACTAAAAAAGGAGCAGATTTACTGCTCCTATAAAACAAAGTAACCTCAGCATATCTTTTTCAGCAGAAAAGAAAATCTCTGAAAAAGTTTTATAGGTTTATCACTTTTAAACTATACTGTTATAACTCAGGGACTATAAGGGCTCCTTTATTAAACGGCTGCTTTCTGCTTCCTGGTCTGAAGTACGTCGATACCCATGATCACAGCGATGGTTCCGATACCGATTACATCTGTAAGAGTTCCCGGATAAAGCATCATAAGACCTGCAACGGCAAGCAATATACGTACTACCATGTTGATCGGCTTAACCGTATAGCCCTCAAGTGCTGCTGAAATCGCGAACATTCCGAGGAAGCTGGTAATAACGATCATCACAACACCTACAGCATCTGTATCGATAAGAAGCATAGCCGGGTTAAGTGAAAAGATGTAAGGTACCAGGAATGCTCCTATTGCAAGTCTCGTCGCATTGATAGCTGTCTTCATAGGATCAGCCTTTGCGATAGCGGAACCTGCGTAAGCTGCAAGTGCAACCGGCGGTGTGATATCCGCAACGATACCAAAATAGAATACGAACATGTTTGCGCTCAATGCATTAAGTCCCATACCTGTGGTAAGGATCGGCGCACATGTTGTTGCCATGATGATGTAGGTTGCTGTTGTAGGCACACCCATTCCCAGGATGATACAGCAGATCATGGTAAGGAAAAGCGCAATCAGAAGGTTACCGTGTGATACACCAACGATGGCTGTGATGAAAACCTGTCCAAGTCCTGTCATGGTAACAACTCCGGCAATGATTCCGGCGATACCGCAGGCTGCCGCAATTGACAATGTATTCTTCGCACCTGTTACAAGAGCATTGAACATATCCTTCGGAGACATACGGTGATCCTTGTCAAACATACTTACAACAACGCAAAGTATGGTGGCAATGATGGCTGCACGGCTCATGGTATATCCGGCACAGATAAGATAGATCAGCGCAACGATAGGGATCAGAAGATAAATCCTGGGAAGAAGCACCTTCCACTTAGGAAGATCTTCCTTGGGAATTCCTTTGAGACCAAGTCTCTTGGCACGGAGATGAACCATAAGGAAGATACCGGTGAAGTAAAGTATCGCAGGAAGAATGGCTCTTACAACGATATTGGAATACGGCACACCGATCATCTCTGCCATAAGGAATGCAGCTGCACCCATGATAGGCGGCATGATCTGTCCTCCTGTAGAGGAAGCTGCTTCAACCGCACCTGCGAACTCTCCCGGGAATCCGGTTTCCTTCATCATAGGGATAGTAACTGAACCTGTGGTAACTGTATTACCAACGGAGGATCCTGAAACCATACCGCAAAGAGCACTGGAAATAACGGATACCTTTGCGGGACCGCCGGTTGCTGAACCTGCTAAAGCATTGGCACACTGGATAAAGAACTCGGAAATACCTGTTGCTTCAAGGAATGCTCCGAAAATGATGAACAGTACGATGTAGGTACTGCATACGCCTATAGGAGTACCTATAACACCTGTTGTGGTATAGAATAGGTTATAAACTATCTTACGTAAAGATGCTCCCGTACTGAAAGCGTAAACCACAAAAAGTGCGGCAACCACAACGATAGGAATACCTGTCACTCTTCGGCAGCACTCGGCAAGAACTATGATTCCGATAACACCGAGGATGATCTCTGTCTGGTTGATACGGGTCGCATGATTGATGATCTCACGATTGTTAATTACAAAATAGAAAAAGCTGAAGGAACCTGCCACCGCAAGGATCAGATCATAAAACGGTATGTGGTTCTGCTTCTGTGGCTTCAGATGGTTTTTACCTGACGGATACAGTATAAATATGAATACGATAACTATACCAACGAATAAAGGACGTCTTATACGCTCATCCCACACCGCAAAAAGATTCATGTAGATCATAAAAAGCGAGAACAATGCAAGAAGCACCTTGATGACCTTGTCGTAGACACCTTTCCAGGGTCTGACATTTGACTCACGGTCATACTTTTTCATGATCTCATCGACAACTGCCTGAGCTTCAGCAGATTGTCCGCCCTGCGGGATGCTGTTCACCACCGCATCTTTTGTTGTGTTGTTTGTTTTTTCTTCCAAAGTTGTGTCCTCCATTCCCATCGGTTTAAAAAAACTTCCACTTCATATATGAAAATCTGACCCGTGAATTTCTGCCGCAAAGATCTCTCAAGCTAATGTCTTTTCCTTCATTGATCCTTAAGGTATGATCAGATACCGTTCCCACAAAATAAGTGAGATCAGGCATCTTCTTATCAAAGCCCGAAACTATCATACTTCCATCCTGCCCGTATTCAAGTTTCTCCCCTTCGGAAAGCTCTGTCTGAACCCCGGCACCAAAACCGTAATAAACGGTTTTCTCCACGTATATTCCGTCAGCCTTTATTTCATAATAATCAATGAGCGGGCTCTTGTTTACAGAATGAATAAATCCAATGCTGAAGGTATCTCCAACCCTTACAGGATACATCCCGTACACTTTGCCATCCGATGCATCGGAAACAGCCAGAACTCCGATTCCCACCAATTGAATATAAATAACAACGGTAGCGGTAACCGCTAATAAAGCAATCACCGCCACTAAGATCTTCTTATGATTTATAAACTGATTTTTCATCAGTCAACTGTGATACCCTGCTCTTCATAATACTTCTTAGCACCCGGATGGAATGGAATGGTAATTCCCTTTGTTGCATCTTCGAGGTTAAGAAGCTCGAACTTTGCATGACCTGCAGCAAGAGCGTCCTTGTTATCAAACATAGCCTTGAGCATCTCGTAAACAACATCCTCAGAAAGCTTTGTTGAAGCGATGATAGTTGCTCTTACGGAAACAGTCTTGGCATCTGCATCAACACCTGTGTATGTGCCGCCCGGAATTGTAGTCGGTGTATAGAAGCTGTACTTTTCCTGTAGTGTCTTGATGTGATCATCATCAAGCTCTACAAGGTGAACTGCCTTTGTTGTTGAAAGATCAACTACTGCTGTTGTAGGAGCACCTGCAACGATAAATGCTGCATCGATCTTCTCATCCTTAAGGGAATCAGCTGAATCACCGAAGGAAGCATTAACAACCTTGATGTCATCAAAGCTGATGCCGTAAGCATCGAGGATCTGGCGTGCGTTGAACTCAACACCTGAACCTGCATCACCAACGGATACTGTCTTGCCCTTAAGATCTGCTACTGTCTTGATGTCGTCTGTACATGTGATGATCTGAACTGTCTCATCATAAAGACCTGCAACAGGTGCAAATGTCTCATAAGCGCCTTCGTCAGCGAAAAGATCTGTTCCTTCGTGAGCATAAGACATAACGTCGTTCTGAACGATAGCGAGGTTTGCATCACCGTCATCGATAAGCTGGATGTTTGCCTTTGAAGCACCGGTTGATGTAACAGTGAGATGAGAATTCTGCATAAGAGGATTCAGAACTGTTGCCATAACACCACCTACTGCATAGTAGGTACCTGTTGTTCCACCTGTACCGAATACAACCTCTTCTCCGGAGTTTCCGGTTGAAGCAGCACCGGCTGCGGCAGTCTCTGCAGCAGCTGCGGCTGTAGTCTCAGCACCTGCAGCAGCCTGAGTTGCTGTTGTAGAACCGCTGGAACCGCATGCTGTTAAAGCACTGGCTGCGAGAACACCTGTCATCACTAAAGACAATAACTTCTTCATAATAGTTTCTCCCTCTCTGAAGACAAATCATATATTCTTTGTTATGGAATACAGATTTTCCATAACCTTTGCCTCAGGTATTGATTAAAATGATAAAGCCCTTAATGTGTTTTGTCAACCTGTTTTTATTTGCATAAAAAATGCATATATTTTACGCGTATCTTGCATAAATCGTATATCTATGCATCGAACGTAAATATATGCATGTTTATGAGCGTTTTGGTTAAAGGACGCATATCCATATGTCCTTTTACTTTGTTTTGGTTATGTCTGATATTCCCTGTGTTTTACCATCCCTCATAAGTGCTGATCTTATACTTCTGTAGCTTGTACTCGTAATTCTCGGGATGATTTCTCCATTCATGTGTAGTCATTCCCACAAATTTCATGAAGTTTCTCTGAAAAGTCGACATGGAAGTAAAGCCTGTCTCATAGGCCACGGTACGTATAGGTTTGTCCGAGGTCCTCAGTTCCTTACAGGCCTCATGTATACGTATGGAATTGACATATTCAAGAGGAGAAAGGTGCAGGTTATCATTAAACAGCCGTCTGAAATGTGTTTCCGACAATGCGCAAAGCTCAGCAAGCTGTCCTATGTATATCTCCTCCATAAAATGAGCCTTAATATAGTTTATGGCAGGAGTAAGTCTCTCCATATCTCCGGGTTCTTCCTTAAAGGCATCCTTCTCAACCTGTTCCGATTCAGCCGAGGTCTCATTCATACGTATGATGTTGATAAGAAGATCCACCAGATAAGCATCACTCTTTTGCTTATAGAGATTTTTTCTCTCATTCTGCTCTTCAAATATTGAAGCTATATCCTTCATGAGAGCTTCCCCATCACCGGATTTGAAAAAGTAGGGTCTCCTATAGAGCTCATCCAGGGCAGCCCTTGCTTTATCTTCATTTTTTGAGAACATCAGCTTGATCAGTCCTTCACAATCGACAAACAGATATTCCCAAAAGCCCAGTGTTCCGGGATCGGAATTGGTTGTATGGGGATAGTTCGGAGGTATCAGCGTAAAACAGCCCGGTTCAAAACGGTAAACTGTATTTTCATAAACCATCTCTCCCGTACCCTTATGGCATACCCCGATCTCCAGATAATTATGAAAATGAAGATAGGGTATTCCGTCTCCGTATTTTCTTACCCAGGACTGACCCGTAAGTGCAAGCACATAGGAGTCCTCCGGCATTTCGTAATATCTGTATTGCATTTCCTGTTTCTTCTTGGACATACAGGCTATTTCCTTTCTGTAAACATATAATTCAGGTAGAGCCTTAATATCTGACACACAGATGAACATCTAACCGGCTAATCATTATTAATCATTCAAATCCTTAAAAAGGGCAGGTTTCCGTAAAAGAAACCTGCCCTTAAAACCCGGATGAAGCCCATCAAATACCCTTAAATTCAAAGCTGAATGTCAATGGCTTCTTGTTATCAAGCAGAAATTCTTCATGGGTCATAGCACCCCATGAGTCATCTCCGGCGATACCCATCTGCTTCATGGAGCATCTGACTACAGTATTCATAACTCTCGGAAGTTCATAAGGATGTCTCGCTTCCTCCAGCTGCTCCGGTGTAAACGGAATTGCAGAAAACTCCATTCCGTCACGGTCTGTCGAACGGAAGCACATTCCTCTTCCCAATCTGTCAGTAACCGTAGCCCATCTTACGGCTGTACGATTTCCGGTTTCCTGAGGAACCAGATAAGGTGTCATGGAATCCCCGGCAGTAGTTCTGTAAACTCCCAGTCTTGAACCCACATTTCTGTCACAGTAGTTTTCTTCCGGACCATTTCCATAGAAACAGATTTTATCATAATCCGCATCAAGTTTCATCATGAAACCGAATTCCGGCATAGGCGGAAGCTCCTTACCTTCGGAAGGAGTGTAATTCATTGTGACTCTGCAGGTTCCGTCGCCGAACACACTGTAGGTCACGGTCATGAAGCAATCCTTCTCAAGCGGGAAAAGCCAATGTTTAAATGTTACATTAACACGATCCTCAAGCTCCTCCACCCTCGGATATGCCATAACCTCTGACATCCAGTCTTCATCCCCACCTAAATTCTTTGGTGTTGTGGTCTGATAAAGACTTGCCAGTTTCCATACTCCATATCTACCAGGCATCTGATTACCCTCATCATTGGCAGTTGGTGCTCTCCAGAAATTAGGTCTGGGAACAACACCTATCATTTCCTTTCCCCCATAGCGGTAGGAAGTGATTCCTCCTTTAAGCGTAGAGATAAGGATGTCAAAATTTTCACCCTTTACACCTACGTTTACGGAGCCTCTAATTACCTTAAAAGGTTTTTTCAATGAAAGCTCATGCCGTTTTTCCATTTCCTCGGCATCAACCCTCACAATTCCCTGACCATACGCTACTTCATGCCCCCTCTTTGCATAAAGTGTATCGTCTTTTAATGTGAAGGATACGTCGACCGTATACTCACCCGCTTCTTCCGGCAGTGTAAACGGCAAATCAAAACTCTTATCTGAAAGAGGCGGAACAGAAACTTCTATCTCTTTTCTCAAAAGCTCTTCACCATATTTATTTAAGGTAACCCGGCAGTCAAATGCATCCGCATCTGTGAAAAGATTTCTGTTGAAGACATTGATCTTTCCATCCTGAACCCTGATTCTCAGAGTCTGGAAGTTAAAACGTACTTCCTGCATCTTGCCTTTATATTCATGACGGGTTCCGTCCATGATACCGTTACCGCTGAACTCATAGTCGTTGGGTCTTTCACCGCAGTCACCGCCATATGCCTGATACTCTTCACCAAAGCGGTTTTTGCGTCTCAGAGACTGATCAACATAATCCCAGATAAATCCGCCCTGGTATCTCGGTTCTCTGTCGGATAGCTCTATATACTTGAACATATCTCCGTTGGAGTTACCCATGGAGTGCGTGTATTCGCAAAGAATGAATGGCTTATCTGTATGAGCTTTCAGGAACTTTTCAATGTTTTCAGCCGAAGTATACATCTGGCTGTACATATCCGTAGTTTCCGGATATCTCGGATCATGATCCACTCCCTCATAATGCACAAGTCTTTCATGATCCAGCTCACGGAACTGATCAGCCATCTTTAACGGTACTCTTCCGCCGAAGGACTCATTACCGATGGACCAGATAAGAACCGACGGATGATTCTTGTCAAGCTGGTAGGTACTGTTTATACGATCCGTAAGCATGGGAAGGTACTCTTCTCTGTTGCCGGGAAGCGCATACTCCAAAGGCTTCTGACCTCTTGCGATCATATCCCATACGCCGTGAGTCTCCATATTGTTCTCAGCAATCATGTAAAGTCCGTACTCATCGCAAAGACTGTAGATGTAAGGAGCATTCTGATAATGTGAAGTTCTTACGGCATTGATATTGTTACGCTTCATGGCGATAACATCTTCTCTGACGTCTTCGAGAGTAACACCGGCTCTGCCTTTATCTGTATAGAACTCATGTCTGTTGACACCGTTAAATACTATACGCTTTCCGTTCAGCATCATGATTCCGTTCACCATTTCAAAACGGCGGAATCCTACTGCCTGCTCGATAACCTCGTTTATATTTCCATTGTCATCCTTAAGTATCAGCTTAAGTCTGTATAGAGCAGGATTCTCGGCAGACCACAATGCAGGAGCCGTAACATTTCCGTTGATCTGAAGATTTCCGGCAGCATTCTTTACAGCTCCCTTCAATACATCCTCGCCCTGATAGGTAAGCACATATTCTGTCGAACCGCCTGCTTTTCCGAGATCCAGTGTGATCTCCAATGTTCCTCTGTTAAAAGTATCGTCCAGAAGCGCTCTTACCTTGAGATCATAAACATGGACTTCAGGAACTGTATAAAGATAAACATCCCTGTAAATTCCCGAGAAGCGATAAAAATCCTGATCTTCCAGCCAGCTTGAAGCGGTCCACTTAAAGACCTGTACCGAAAGCTTGTTTTCGCCTTCCTTTATGTAAGGTGTCAGATCAAAATCACTTGAGGTAAAGCTGTCCTCACTGTAGCCCACGAATTTCCCGTTAAGCCAGAGAGCAAAACCCGATTCAACTCCTTGGAAGGATATGAAGAGCGGTTTTCCTTTAAAATCCTCAGGCACAGTAAAGTACTTTACATAACTACCTACAGGATTAAATGCCTCAGGTATCTCACCGGGGTCGATTTCTTCTCTTCCATCCCATGGATACTGTGTATTTACATAAGCCGGAATGTCATAGCCCTCCATCTGAATATGTGCAGGAACGCGTATGTCATCCCATGTTTTTGCATCATAATCTTCCTCGAAAAATCCCGGAATGGTACTTCCGTAATTTTTTGCATATGAGAACTTCCATAAGCCGTTAAGAGAATGTCTGAAACCTGACTCTTTTCTCAAAAGCTCCTCTTCTGTTCTGTATGCTACATGATCTGATGCAGCAGGAAGAACATTTATCTTAAATATCTTTGGATCCTTTACGATGTCGTAATTGAAATTTTCCATATACTCATTTCCTTTTTCGGTTCATAAGTCCCTTGCGCAAGGATATACAATTGCGCAGGGACTTATATTTAAATTCTGTCTTACTGAATACTTATTTAACAGATCCTGTGATACCCTCTGCAAACTGCTTCTGCAGAATGAAGAAAATGATCATAGTCGGTACTGAGCAGAAAAGAACGCCCATCATAAGTGTACCGTAATCAACTGTATAACCGGCTGCAAGATTAGCTATAAGCATCGGCATGTTCATGGCACTTGTATCGGTATTCATTACTACCTTTGGCCACATGTAGGAGTTCCAGGCATTCATAAAGCTGATAACAGCGGCTGCGGCATAGGTGGATTTCATTACCGGAAGATACATGCGGAAGAATATGGACAGCTCTGACAATCCATCCAGTCTTGCAGCCTCCATGATATCTACCGGGAAGTTTCTTGAGTTCTGTCTGAACATCATGATCATAAACGGTGTTGAGATAGAAGGAAGTATGAAAGCCCATACTGTGTTAAGGAGGTGAGCATCAGATACCATACGGAAAAGAGGTATCATGGTTGCTACCTGAGGTACCATCATCGCAAGAAGCAGTATTCCGAAAAGTTTATCCTTTGCCTTATCGTGATAAAGCTCAAAACCATAGCCTGCCAGTGAACAGATAAAGAGACAGAGTACTGTCTGAACTATAGAATACTTAAAGGAATTGGCAAGAGACTTAAAGAGCGGCTCTGCAGCAAGAAGATTCTTAAAGTTTGTTGCCGCGTATGTTCCGAACACAATCTTACCTCTTGCAACCTCGATGGAGGCATTGGTGGCAGCAGTGATCATCCAGTAAAGTGGGAACACTGAGAAAAGGCACCAAAAGACAAGAAAGATATATGTTGGTATCAGACGTTTCTGTATAGCAGAAGAATTTGCTTTTATTAATTTAGTATCAGTCACGTTTGTCACCTACTTTCAGATTGATAAATGCAAGAACAGCAACCATTATAAATACTATGAAGCTCAATGCTGAGGAATAACCGAAGTTACCTACACCCTGTCCAAAGGAGTTATTGTAAATATAATGTGACATGGTAATAGTGGAGTTTGCAGGTCCGCCTCCCGTAAGGTTCATAGACTCATCGAAGAGCTGCAGTGTACCGTTGATGGACATGATAAATGTCATTACGATGACCGGTCTTAAAAGAGGAACCGTGATGCCCCAGAAGGTTTCCCATCCGTTGGCGCCGTCAATCTTCGCAGCTTCATAAACCGAATACTCGATATTCTGAAGACCTGCCAGATAGAAAACCATGTTGTATCCGGTCCATCTCCAGATAAGCGCGATGATGATAACCATCTTTGCTGACCAGGGAGTTCCCAGGAAATTGAAATTTTCTTTGAAGATTCCGAGATTTACAAGAACTGAATTGATAAGTCCCTGAGTGGCAAATAGAGATTTAAAAATCAATGCATATGAAACAAGTGATGTTGCACAAGGCAGGAATACCATTGTACGGAAAAGTCCACGGAATTTTAAATCCTTATTATTCAGAAGCTGTGCAAGCAGGATTGCAAGTACAAGCATGATAGGGACCTGTATCAGGAGATAAAGGAAAGTATTACCTACCGAACGGATAAACAGCTTATCCTGCAGCATACGGGTATAGTTATTAAAAATCGGTGTTGTCCACTGTAAAGCAGCCGGAGATCCCTTCTTTAAAGAAATGATGAAGGCCTGGAACATCGGATAAAAATTCAATACAAAGATCAGTATCGTTGCCGGAAGCAGGAAAAACCATCCTGCTCTATGCTGCTTGGCAAGAACACTGGTTTCTTTACTGTTTGTGTTCATAAAAGTTCTCCTTTTTTCGATAAAATAAGGGCGGGGAGGTATCATTTCTCCCCGCCCAATAAGGGATTAACCCTGCATTGCAAATCTAACCTGATCTTCAGCATCCTTTATTGAAGCATCTGCATCAGCACCATTGATGATATTCTGAATAGCAGCTGCAACCTGTGTACGTGTAGGATAGTGATAATCGCTCTGCTCTACTACAGGAACATTAGCACCCATCTTAACGATCTCTGCATAAATAGGTGTGTTGTTGAAATAAGGAACGCCCTCATTGTATACTGCAGACTCACCGGCCTTAGCTGAACATGTGATAACACCGCCGTTCTTAAGAGCTGCGTCATAGGTTTCTGTAGAACCTGCGCCAAATGTCTTTGCAAGGAAGTCCTGAGCAAGCTCAAGGTTCTGGCAGTTTGATGTGATGTAAAGTGAAGAACCACCGTTTGAAGCGAAGCCCTCTTTGCCGTTTCCTTCAAGAGTAGGCATGCTTGTGATCTCCCACTTTCCGCTGTTATCAGCTACCTGCTGAATTGTAGGAATGATCCAGTTACCATTCATAACACCGGCAACCATATCACCAACGATAGTCTGATCTGTGTAATCTGACCAGTCGTTTGCAAGGTAGATGACATTCTCCTTAGCGCCTCTCACGATAACATCTATTATCTTCTTAAAAGTCTCATTCTCTGAAAGGTTAATGTCTCCATCCTTGAACTGTGAAACGCCTTCAGCCTGGAGCATCATGTAAGGGAGATCGTTTCCGTCACCATCCATGGAAAGAAGATACTTGCCTGTTGTGTCGTAAACCTTCTTACCAATCTCGATCCACTCATCCCATGAGATGCCCTTCATATCATCGATTGTATATCCTGCCTGCTCAAGAAGATCTGTTCTGTAAGCGAATATAACTGTTCCGTTGTCTACAGGCATACCGTAATGAACGCCGTCGATGGTTGAATATGAAAGCTTCTCAGCTCCGAAATCATCCCAGTTTACATCAGCGCCTTCAAAGTTTGCCCATGCATCAGGGAAATCAGTTACATACTTTTTGAAATAGTGATCCTGGAAAAGAACGATATCGGGAAGTGTGCTGTAATCGCCGGCTGAGCCTGCAAGTGTTACTGCATTCTCAACATCAGATGACTGTGACTGCTCAACGATGTTAAGCTTGAAATCAGGATTGACATTCTTCTGGTAATCAGCTTCAGCTGCCTGAAGTGCAGGAATGTTGAAGTTCTTGTCCCATGCGTAAACTGTAAGTGTATTGGCATCCTCTGATGCAGCTGCAGCCGCCTGTGTCTCAGCAGCAGCCTGTGTCTCAGCGGCAGCCTTTGTTTCACCGGCTGCTTTTGTCTCAGCAGGTGTTGCAGGTGCCTCAGGTGATGGACTGCAGGCTGCAAGTGAAGCAACCATTGTTCCGGCCATAATAGCAGATACTATTCTCTTCTTCATAAATATTTTCCTCCAATTTGTGCAATCTATATTGTTTTTTGGGGTTGATTGCTTTAACTATGTGTATTTTAACAGTAAATAATGCATAAATGTTCACGATTTTGCCTATAATATATTCATTTTCGACCATGATTTAGGTGATAGTTGAAAAAGCTGTTTTTTGACGTTTGTACTAATAAATAGAAAGTTGTTATTGATGCATTTTTAACAAAATACGATGCATTTTTAAGCCGGTTCCTCGCTTTAAAGCATTAAAAAAGCTGCCCTTTTCAGGACAGCTTATGGTTATAGTCATTTTTGAATGTTATGTGGTTGTTTTTGACTATTTATGCAGTTTTTACTGCATGAACCTTTTCATTCTTCTTAATGATAGGAAGAATTACGCCAAGTGCTGTAAGTACACAAGGAGTGATGATATTAAGAGCCATTGTGAACGGATCTGTATCATAAACGCCAAGTAAGCAGCAGGCTGCTGTTACGAAGAAGCACCATCCTCCGGCTACAAGTGCAAGAGTGTTGTTCTTAACAAAACGATACTCAGGATTGTACTTTTCTCCTGCCTTACGAAGGGCGATATATGCAGTGAATACCCAGAGGTATCTCATAGGCATACATACAGAGTTAAGCTTTGTAAGCTGTTTAAGAACTGCGGCAGCACCCGGAACGAAAGACTGTATAAGGATGATAGCACCTGAAAGAACTGCTACCATCTTGATACCATTTACATATGCGCCTGCATCATTCTTCTTAAGAAGAGCTGTAGGAATAAACTCCTGTGCGTCTTCATTATCAAGAAGCATACGAAGCGGTGCATCGATACTGATAACAAGTGTTGAAAGCTGCCCTACCATGTTACATACAGCATAGATAATGAGAAGTGTATCACCGATACCATAGTAAGCACCAAGCTTCTGGAATGCCCAGTAAGAACCGTTTGAAACATAGGCGTTGAAGTTCTCGTTGATTGCTACAGGGTCAAACATCATACCCATAGCAATGGTTCCAAGGATAGCACAAACCACAACCATGATGGCAAGTGTGATCATTGCTCTCGGGAAGCCCTTGCTTGGGTTCTCTACCTTATTGACATAAGGTGAGATCTTCTCACATCCGCCTACTGCGAATACAAGTATGGAAAGTGATGTGAAATACTTTACATCAAACTGAGGAATAAGGTTCTTCATGCTGAAATCCATAGATACATAATCAGCACCCGGATTAATTGCACGCGCAGTGAAGATCATGATGATGTAAAGGATAGACATTACGAACATACTTGTTCCTGCGATTGTTGCAAGCTTCTTTAACGGGTTAAGACCACGGCTGGCAACCCAGCAGAAGAAAAGAAGTACTGCAAATGTAATGAGCTGAACACCGATGGTCGGGAATGTATCATAGGTCTCAGCATTACGGAATACCGCCCAGCTGAGAGCCTTAAGTCCGCCCGAAGACTTGCTGGCAATGTATGTGATGTGACATGCCCAGTATGTCCAGCCTGCATAGTAAGCAAGCTTGGGACCTGTGGTCTTTAAAATCCATGAGCTGACTCCACCGCCGGACTCCTTGAAGGCCGATCCAAGCTCACCAACCATAAGTGCGTATGGGATGAAGTAAAGTGCGAACATAAGAATCCAGCTGAAAATAACCTGGATACCGTTGAAGTAGACGAAACCATTCAGAACGTTTCCAAATCCCCACACTGTTGAAAACGCCATGAATGAGAGAGTCGTCCAAGTGATACGTTTTGAATCCATAATAAAACTCTCCTTTTCATAACCGCAAAGCTGATTCATACTTTGCTTTTTTTATATTTTCCCAAACATACAATGTTTGAAAAATCAAGATGCCCTAATCCCGGATCACATCCCCTTCTGATAATTCACCGTATCATAAGCATCTCTTGATTCAAGGTTCTTCGATCAGGTAACCTATCCCCACCGAAAAGCCGTGTATCCGATCAGAATTTCAGCTTATAGTTTCCGTCTCCTGTCCCTTCCATGGTCGAAGAGAAAAGAACTCTTGCTGCTTCTATAAGATATGCCGTATCCTTAGCGCCCGCTGTCTCATAAGGTGAATGCATGGCAAGCTGAGGAAGTCCGATATCAACTGTGTTTAATGAAACCTGGTTCTGGGAAATGTTTCCGAGTGTGGAACCCCCAAGCATGTCGGAACGGTTTGTAAATATCTGGAAGGGAGCCTTCGCCTCATTACAGATAGCACGCATTACCGCGCCAGAGACCGCATCTGTTGTGTATTTCTGATTTGCGCTGTACTTGATAACAATTCCCTTATTAAGATAAGGACGGTTTGTAGGATCAGACTTTTCGGCGTGGTTAGGATGTACGGCATGAGCATTATCAGCTGATACAAGGAAGCTTGAAGCGATGCTCATGAGATACTCTTCTTCTGACTTACCGCAGGAATTGTTTATACGGCGAAGTGTATCCTTAAGAAATGTTCCGGCTGCACCCTGTTTGGTTCCTGAGCCAACCTCTTCGTTATCATATACACAGTGAACCGCAACCGAATCTCCGGGTTCTGCCTTGAGGAAGCCCTGAAGTGACGCATAGGCACACTGAAGATCATCAAGTCTGCCGCTTGCCACGAACTCGTTGTTAAGTCCGAGCATCGTGCCCTTCATGCGGTTGTAAAGGAACAGGTCTGTATCCAGAATATCTTCTGCTTTAACTCCTGCCTCTTCTGCTATCATTTTAATGAATACATCGGACTCCTCGCCCTTCTCGCAGAAAAGCGGAAGCATATCCACCTGAGCATTGAATTTGAATCCGTCATTTACCTCCCGATTCATATGGATTGCAAGATTCGGGATGATCAGAAGATCACGGTCAATGTTTACAAGCCTTGTCTCAATTCCTTCTTCTGTGCGGACAATTATGCGGCCCGCAACAGAAAGCGGCCTGTCAAGCCAGGGCGAACATATCATTCCACCGTACTTTTCAACATTGAGTTTTACATACTGCTTGTCTATGGTTATCTCAGCATTGGTCTTGATCTTAAACACCGGCGAATCGCAATGGCTTGCCATGATCTGAAAACCTGTATAATCCTTCTTCGGAATACGGAACGCTATCAAAGCTGAATCATTTCTTGTTACGTAATAGCCTTTTCCCGCCTCAAGCTTCCATGACTTTCCCTCATATAAACGAATAAGTCCGGAATCTTCCAATGCCTTACACATATTGTTTACTGCATAAAAAGCATTGGGACTGTTATCAAGAAAAGCCAAAAGCTCTTTATTCACTTCATCAAAATTCATTTTTCACTCCTTATCTAAAGGCTGTTGTTCTGCAGAAATTGAACTCATAAACAAAATTCAACATTAAAATTAATATAATTTATGTCAATATTTAATATGCTTGGTGATTATATCATTTTGTTAAATGATCCTCAACCGATTGCAATCATAATGTTTTCTGTAATGTATAAACCTTTTTAATGAATGCGATAACCAATCATTATGTCTTTTATTCTCCCGGAGAATACATTTGTCCGCACAAAAAAGACACCCTGTTATCTCCGCTTTAAATCGTCGATGAACAAAATCGCCAAAAAAGCGTTGATCGCAGGATGTCATTTTCACATTCTGTATACAATATCAGACGTCTGTAATGTCCTTTGGTTTTTTTAAGTATTTTAAGATTTTGAAACCCGGTTTTGTTCCATAACACGTCCGAAACGTAATTTTTTCAAACTTTTAATATGTTTCCGGGGCTTTATCTGCCCAATACCTTTGTCACTGTCAGCTGAGCCATGGTCTTCTCAGGATATACTATCTCATCCGCACCTATTTTTTTAAGCACCTTACCCATACGTTCTGAACCGGCCTTCGCTATAACCTTGTGTACTCCCTGCTCCTTGGCAACCATGATACACGTTATACTCGGATCCATACTGCTTCCCATACAAACAATAACCGCATCCATATTGCCAAGGCCAAGCTTCTCTACAGCATCCGGATCAGACAGATCACAGGTAACCGCAATTTCAGCTATATCTGACATCTGGTTGACTGCCTCTTCACTTTTATCTGCAACAAGAAGCTCCACACCATTTTCAAAAAGCTCCCTGGCTGTAAATTTACCGAATCTCCCAAGTCCCAATACCGCAATCGAAAGTGTTTTTTTCTCTGACATATTTTCCTCCCCAGAAATCAAAATCTTAGATTAAAAAAATAATTAATGAACTCCTCATCTATTAGCGCTGTTTATGGATCCTTAAAATCTGACAGGCAGATGCACATCTAACCGGCTCTAAACATTCACTTATGTAATGAGAGAACACAGTCAGGAATCCGGAAAATAGATTTATCATTAAACATTTTACTGACAAAACTTTATCATCCCATGTAGTATTTGCCCTCTGCACTGATCAGAAGATTCTTCTTCGCCTTTTGTCCTCTGAAGAACATAACAAGCGATATCGGTCCGATCCTTCCGAGATACATTGCCGCAATTATGATCATCCTTCCTGCCGGGGTCAGAGTCGCTGTAAGATTTCTGGAAAGCCCCACTGTCGCAGTCGCACTGAAGGTTTCAAAAAGCGCATCCGTCATGAGAATTCCGTGATCCGTAAACATTAACATGATGCTGAGAAGTGATGTTACAAGAAAGCTGATCAGAATGATCGCAACCGCTTTACGTATGGTTTCTATGGAGAAGGATCTGTTGAAAACCACAGGCTTTTCACGATCCCGAAGGAAACTGATGGCATAAAGTATAAGCGCGAAGAATGTAACTGTCTTTACTCCACCTGCAGTTCCCATAGGTGAGCCTCCGATGAACATATACATCAGTCCAAAAAGAGCCGTAACCTCTCTGAGACCCTTCTGGGAAACCGTCATAAACCCGGCAGTTCTGAAAGTTACGGATTGGAAGAAGCTGTTCCATATCTTACCGCCCAGACTCATGTTCTGCATGGTTGCGGGATTATCCATTTCTGCAAGGAAGGTAAGCACTGCTCCGCTCACTATAAGTGCCGTTGTCAATGCCAGTACAAGCTTAGTCTGTTCATGAAGCCTTATCCGTTTCTCGCCCTCCTTTTTTGAAAATGAAGCTTTGACAGCATTCGCCACATCAAACCATACCACAAAGCCAAGTCCTCCGAGAACGATCAGCATCATGGTAACAAACAGAATAAAATAGTTTCCCGAATATCTGCATAAACTATCAGACCCAATCACATCGATACCGGCATTACAGAAAGCAGAAACCGAATGGAAAATCGAAACATAGATGCCTTTGGCATTCCCAAACTCCGGCACAAACACAAATGCCGATAAAATCGCCCCGATTCCCTCAACAATGAATATATCTCTCACCACTCTCTGGCAAAAACCTGCAACCCCCTTTATGGAGTCAAGGTTAAAGGAATCCATCATCAGCACCCTGGTTTTAAGTGACAACCTCTTATGAATAAGAATCAAAAGCACCGCCGAAAGGCACACAACACCTATACCGCCAACCTGAATAAGCAGCATTATCACTATCTGTCCAAACAGCGTCCAGTGGGAAAATGTATCAACCACCACAAGCCCCGTCACGCACACAGACGTAGTAGCCGTAAAAAGCGCTGTCAAAAAATCCGTATCTTCCCCCGGCACTGTCGCCCATGGAAGCATCAACAACACTGCCCCCACCAGAATCACCGACAAAAAACTCAGCGAAATCATCTGCGTCGTACTAAGTTCCGGTTTCCTGCCCTTCTTTCTCCTCTTGAATTTTACACTCTTGTTCCTTTCATTCATCGCCTCATACCCATACTAAAAATCATCCCACCGATACGTGCCTAACGATATAAGTATATCATTACAGACGATTTGTTTTAACATTTTTATCTATAACCGTAAGTTTAGCCTGAATTATTCACAGATAGTCTTGCTTCGCAGCCCACTATGTCCAGGTTTTTTAACCGTATGGACGAGGCTACTATGCAACAGTTATCAGAGGTCACCAGAATACTTCGTAATTGCACCATGTCTTATAAAATGTTCAATATTAGATAGTGTCAGTTTTCTCAGACAGACTGTTGGCAATAGATTCAGGCTATAGACAGACATAAATATTATCAGTTATGCATAACAATGGAATTTAGTATATCATCATTACATCAAAAACCTAGCAAACATCTAGGTGGAAAAGTTTTATAAATAACCGGCATAGCAAACACGTTTATAAAGGAGGAAATGAGATATGAGCAAGTACAGATTTGAGACACTTCAGTTACATGTAGGTCAGGAGCAGCCGGATCCCTCAACAGATTCCAGAGCTGTTCCGATTTACCAGACTACATCTTATGTTTTTAGAAACAGTCAGCACGCTGCTGACAGATTTGGACTTGCAGATGCAGGCAATATCTATGGCAGACTTACAAACTCAACTCAGGAGGTGTTCGAAAAAAGAATTGCTGCTCTTGAGGGTGGAAGTGCAGCTCTTGCAGTGGCATCAGGTGCCGCAGCCATAAACTATACCATTCAGGCCCTTGCCGCAAACGGCGGACATATCGTAGCACAGAAGACCATCTACGGTGGAAGCTATAATCTTCTGCAGCATACATTGCCACAGTACGGCATTACTACAACCTTTGTCAATGCTCATGACCTGAAGGAAGTGGAGGGAGCTATACAGGATAATACCAGAGCCATCTATCTTGAGACTCTCGGAAATCCAAACAGTGATATTCCTGACATTGATGCCATCGCTGAGATAGCACACAAGCATGGACTTCCGCTTGTTATCGACAATACATTCGGAACACCGTATCTCATAAGACCTATAGAGCACGGCGCAGACATCGTTGTTCATTCAGCAACAAAGTTCATCGGCGGACACGGAACCACTCTTGGTGGAGTTATAGTTGAGGCCGGAAAGTTTGACTGGAAGGCAAGCGGAAAGTATCCGAACATCGCTTCACCAAACCCGAGTTACCATGGAGTATCTTTCTACGATGTTGTGGGCCCCGCAGCATTTGTTACATATGTAAGAGCCATCCTTTTGAGAGATACGGGAGCGACTATTTCTCCGTTCAATGCATTCCTCCTGCTTCAGGGAACGGAGACTCTGTCACTCAGGCTTGACAGACATGCCGAGAACACAAAGAAGGTCGTTGAGTTCCTGAAGAATCATCCTAAGGTAGAAAAGGTAAATCATCCGTCACTCCCTGATCATCCTGATCATGCACTTTACGAAAAGTATTTCCCGAACGGCGGTGCATCCATATTTACCTTTGAAATAAAGGGAGGAAAAGAAGCGGCATGGAAGTTCATAGACAATCTTGAGATATTCTCACTTCTTGCCAATGTTGCCGACGTTAAGAGCCTGGTTATCCATCCGGCAACCACAACTCATTCACAGCTTTCCGAGAGCGAGCTCCTGGATCAGGGTATCACACAGAGTACCATCAGACTTTCCATCGGAACAGAGCATATAGATGATATAATCGCAGATCTTGAAAAGGGATTTGCAGCGGTATGATATAAGTGTCATAAATGATAATATTTAGAAAGCAGGGGATCTCATGATGGGAACCCCTGCTTTCACATTAATACCCATTCCGCCGCCTTTGGTCGGCGGCACAAATAGTGATGAAAAGTATTTTTCACACTATTTCTGAAGTAAATCGATCAGTTTCTTGCCATAGAAAAAATCATGTACCATTTGGTCATACTCTTCCCACATGGGTAATGTCTGGCAGCCAGTCTTCATGGGACAGTCATTGATTTTGCCTGCGAGACAGGCTACGGAAGAAAGTGTTCCTTCCATAAGCTCAAGTATTTCACCGATATTATATTCCTGTGGTCTTCTGCAAAGCTTATATCCTCCGCCTTTGCCACTGACACCGGTGATCAGACCGCCGTTCACCATATCTTTTACGATGATTTCCAGATATTTTTTTGAAATCTCCTGTCTGGCAGCAATATCCTTTAAAGGGATGTAGCTGCCATTGTCATTTTCGGCAAGATCGATCATTACACGGATAGCATAACGTCCTTTTGTAGAAATCATGTAAAACCTCACTTTCATAATTTTTGACCTATTATACCGCAGGACGAATAGGTAAATCAACATTTAATAAATACCTATTGACACAGTAGGCGAATATGATTATACTGACAGACATAAAATACAAGGAGGCTTTTGGAGTGATTTATGCTGATAATGCCGCAACAACAAAAATGAGTGAAGCGGCCATTAATACAATGACATCTCTGATGAATGAAAGTTGGGGAAACCCGTCAAGCCTGTATGTTCACGGACAGAAAGCAAAAGAAGTTCTGGAAAAAGCGCGGGAAGATATAGCTGGAGTGATCGGTGCACAGTCGAGGGAGATCATTTTCACATCCGGCGGAAGTGAGGCGGATAATCAGGCGATTCTCTCCGCTGCAGAGACGGGAAAGAATAGCGGTAAAAAACATATTGTATCCACCGCATTTGAACATCATGCGGTATTGCATACATTAAAGAAACTGGAAAAGGAAGGCTTTGAGATCACCCTTTTGGATGTGCATGAAAACGGTTTGATCAGACCCGAAGAGGTGGCAGCGGCTATAAGGGAAGATACCTGCCTTGTTACTATAATGTATGCCAATAACGAGATCGGTACAATCCAACCCATCAGGGAAATAGGAAAAATCTGCAGAGAGAAGAAAGTTACATTTCATGTGGATGCCGTGCAGGCTGTAGGGCATATTCCCGTAAATGTAGTTGATGATAATATTGACATGCTTTCTGCATCTGCACACAAGTTTCATGGGCCGAAGGGTGTTGGATTCCTGTATGTAAAAAAGGGAATCAAAGTATCAAATCTGATTGAAGGCGGTGCTCAGGAACGCGGGAAACGTGCAGGAACGGAAAATGTACCCGGAATTGCAGCGATGGCAGCTGCGCTGAAAGAAGCTGTTGCAGAATTGACGCAGAATGCAGAGTATCTGACAAAAATGCGAGACAAACTGATCGAGGGGCTTTCGGAAATTCCTCATTCAGCATTGAACGGAGACGTGGAACACAGACTTCCGGGCAACATAAACTTCTGCTTTGAAGGAATCGAGGGAGAATCACTTCTTCTGCTTCTGGATGACAAAGGAATCTGTGCATCCTCAGGATCTGCATGTACATCAGGATCCTTGGATCCAAGTCACGTTTTGCTTGCCATCGGAAGAGTACATGACGTTGCTCACGGATCTCTGAGATTAAGCATTGACGAGAACATTACAGATGAGGATGTGAAATACATAATTCAGTCGGTGAAGGAAGTTGTAGAGTATCTGCGCGGATTTTCACCGATTTGGAGAGACCTGATGGAAGGCAGGAAAGAATTCATTCTGTAAAGAGACAGATGGAGTAGGAGGATTATACAATGGCTTTATATAGTGAAAAGGTGATGGATCACTTCCGTAATCCGAGGAATGTTGGAGTGATCGAGGACGCAAACGGCGTCGGTGAAGTCGGAAATGCCAAGTGCGGCGATATAATGAAGATGTATCTGAAGATAGAAGATGATGTGGTTCAGGATGTAAAGTTTGAAACTTTTGGCTGCGGTAGCGCCATCGCATCAAGCTCTATGGCAACAGAACTGATCAAGGGCCAGCCTGTAAGTGAAGTAAAGAAGCTGACGAACAAAGCGGTGGCTGAGGCGCTTGACGGTCTGCCGGATTACAAGATGCACTGCAGTGTACTTGCAGAAGAGGCGATTCGTTTAGCATTGGATGATTATCAGAAGCGAACCGGCAAATCAATCTGAAAACAAGGGTAAAGTGTTCATGACTTTGCTGCCTGACAGCGGAGACAGGCACTAATCCACGCCATTGATCACAGAATAAGAGTATTTAAATAAGCGCCGGGGGACAAACCCCCGGCGCTTATTTGACGTAAATTCGTAAATTAATCTCTAGGATTGCTGATCTGAGCCTGAGCTGCAGCAAGACGTGCAACAGGTACACGGAACGGTGAACATGATACATAATCAAGACCGATCTTGTGGCAGAACTCAACAGATGAAGGATCGCCGCCGTGCTCACCGCAGATACCTACGTGAAGCTTAGGGTTAACCGGCTTTCCAAGCTTAAGAGACATCTCCATAAGCTTACCAACACCAGTCTGGTCAAGCTTAGCAAATGGATCAGCCTCGAAGATCTTTGCATCATAGTAAGCATTGAGGAACTTACCTGCGTCATCACGAGAGAATCCATATGTCATCTGAGTAAGGTCGTTTGTACCGAAGCAGAAGAAATCAGCTTCCTTAGCGATCTCATCAGCAGTAAGAGCTGCTCTAGGAATCTCGATCATTGTACCAACCTCATACTCGAGCTTAGCACCTGCAGCTGCGATTTCAGCATCAGCTGTAGCAACAACGATATCCTTAACATACTTAAGCTCCTTGACCTCACATACAAGCGGGATCATGATCTCAGGCTTAACATTCCAGTCCGGATGCTCCTTCTGAACCTCAAGAGCTGCACGGATAACAGCCTTTGTCTGCATCTTTGCAATTGAAGGATATGTAACTGCAAGACGGCATCCTCTGTGACCCATCATAGGGTTAAACTCATGAAGTGACTCACAGATATTTCTGATTTCCTCTACTGACTTATTCTTAGCCTTTGCAAGCTTCTCGATATCAGCAGCCTCTGTAGGAACGAACTCGTGAAGAGGCGGATCAAGGAATCTGATTGTTACAGGGCAACCCTCAAGAGCCTCATAAAGAGCCTTGAAATCTCCCTGCTGGTAAGGAAGGATCTTATCAAGAGCAACCTCTCTCTCTTCCTCTGTATCTGAGCAGATCATCTCACGGAATGCAGCAATTCTGCTCTCCTCGAAGAACATGTGCTCTGTACGGCAGAGACCGATACCCTCAGCACCGAGCTCTCTTGCCTTCTTAGCGTCAGCAGGTGTATCAGCATTTGTACGAACCTTAAGCTTTCTGAACTGATCAGCCCAAGCCATGATACGTCCGAACTCGCCTGCAATCTGAGCATCTACAGTCTTGATCTGTCCGTCATAGATATTACCTGTTGTACCATCGATAGAGATGAAATCTCCCTCGTGGAACTCCTTGCCGCCGAGAGTAAACTTCTTGTTCTCCTCATCCATAACGATGTCGCCGCATCCTGATACGCAGCACTCACCCATACCACGGGCAACAACGGCAGCGTGTGATGTCATACCACCACGAACTGTAAGGATACCCTGAGCAGCCTTCATACCTGTGATATCCTCAGGTGAAGTCTCAAGTCTAACAAGTACAACCTTCTCTCCTCTTGCAGCCCACTCTACAGCATCATCAGCTGTGAATACGATCTTACCGCAGGCAGCTCCCGGAGAAGCACCAAGTCCCTTTCCAAGTGGTGTTGCAGCCTTAAGAGCAGCAGCATCGAACTGAGGGTGAAGAAGTGTATCAAGGTTACGAGGATCGATCATAGCAACAGCCTCTTCAGGTGTCTTATGTCCCTCGTCTACAAGATCACATGCGATCTTAAGAGCTGCAGGAGCTGTTCTCTTACCGTTACGGCACTGGAGCATGTAGAGCTTCTTGTTCTCAACAGTGAACTCCATATCCTGCATGTCATGATAGTGGTTCTCAAGAGTCTCACAAACCTTGATGAACTCAGCATAAGCCTCAGGGAACTCCTGCTCCATCTGAGCGATAGGCATAGGTGTACGAACACCGGCAACTACGTCCTCGCCCTGAGCATTGATAAGGAACTCACCCATGAGCTTGTTCTCACCTGTAGCCGGGTCACGTGTGAATGCAACACCTGTGCCTGACTGGTTGTTAAGGTTACCGAATACCATCGGCATAACGTTTACAGCTGTTCCCCATGAATAAGGGATATCGTTATCACGGCGATATACATTAGCACGTGGGTTATCCCATGAACGGAATACAGCCTCGATAGCAAGCTTTAACTGCTCAACAGGATCTGAAGGGAAGTCCTTTCCAAGCTGATTCTTGTACTCAGCCTTGAACTGCTCTGCAAGCTCCTTGAGGTCAGCTGCTGTAAGATCAACGTCGAACTTGACACCCTTCTGCTCTTTCATCTTGTCGATAAGCTGCTCGAAATACTTCTTACCAACTTCCATAACTACGTCTGAGAACATCTGGATGAAACGACGATATGAATCATATACGAAACGCTCGAATGCAGGATCAGGATTGCCCTTGATCATAGCTGCAACTACTTCGTCATTAAGACCAAGATTAAGGATTGTATCCATCATACCAGGCATAGATGCACGTGCACCTGAACGAACTGATACTAAAAGAGGATTCTGGAGATCTCCGAACTTCTTTCCGTTCTCCTTCTCCATCCATGCTACACCTTCCATAGCCTGAGCCATGATCTCGTCGTTTATCTTACGACCATCCTCATAGTACTGAGTACAAGCCTCTGTTGTGATTGTGAAACCCTGTGGAACCGGAAGTCCGATCTCTGTCATCTCTGCAAGGTTTGCACCCTTACCTCCAAGTAAGTTTCTCATGGACATGTTACCTTCTTTGAAGGTGTAGACCCATTTTTTAGCCATTGCTAATCCTCCTATATTACATATTTTATATGTCTTTCATAAAGAGTCACCCGTTAAATGCCAGTTTATATAGGTTAACCCTTACAAAAAGCTGTTTTGATCTATCCCATACTATCGGGAAAATCACCATTGAGATTATACTCGACTAATTTTTCTTAGTAAAGAAAACATTTGAATGAAAACGGTTACATTTTGTATTAATTTTCTATAAATAAAAAAAGTCCCGGAAATTCTAAGAAAATCAAAGAATTTCCAAGACTTTTTAATCATGACAACTGTCCAAAAAGGGTATGAACTTCAAGGTTCTTCTGTGAACTCACACTTTAAATCTGTATCCCACTCCCCATATAGTTTCGATATACTGAGGTTTTGCGGAATCCATTTCGATCTTTTCCCTTATCTTTTTGATATGGACGGTTACTGTGGCGATGTCTCCAACTGAATCCATTTTCCATATCTCCTTGAAAAGCTCAGACTTTGTGTACACATGGTTTGGATGAGAAGCAAGGAAATATAAAAGATCAAACTCCTTGGTAGTAAAGGTCTTTTCTTCATTGCCAACCCATACACGCCTTGCGGAAGGGTCTATCTTCAGACCGCGGATCTCGATAAGATCATTTCCTTCCTTTCCGTTGCCGATCAGTCTTTCATATCTTGCAAGATGTGCCTTGACTCTGGCCACAAGCTCTGATGCCGAAAACGGCTTCGTCATATAGTCATCGGCACCAAGTCCCAGTCCGCGGATTTTGTCAATGTCATCCTTTTTCGCAGAAACGATAATGATAGGGATGTCTTTAACAGACCTTACTTCTTTACAGACTTCAAAGCCATCTTTTCCCGGCAGCATAAGGTCAAGAATGATGAGATCAAATTCTTCATTAAGAGCTTTCTCAAGGCCGATGTCTCCGTCATTTGTAATGGTAACCGTAAAGCCGGAAAGCTCAAGATAATCTCTCTCCAGCTCGGCAATGGACTGTTCATCTTCAACTATAAGAATCTTTCTTTTATCATCATCCATTTAAATCAACCTCCTGTACACTGCGGATATATTTCCTCAAAACAAAATTTATCGTTGTACCTTCTCCCTCAACAGATGTCGCCCATATGCGGCCTCCGCTGTCTTCAACTATTTTTTTGACAATGGATAATCCTATGCCCGATCCGCCCTTCATGGAATTTCTGGAACTGTCTGCTCTGAAAAACCTCTGGAATATATATGGCAGATCTGTCTTTGCTATTCCCTTTCCGTTGTCGCTGAGACTTACCTGTATGAAATCTCCCGCATCCTCCAGTACCAGCTCAATCCTTTTCTCTTCCTTGTCCATGTACTTTACGGAATTTGAAACGATATTGTTGATGACTTTTCTAAGCTGCTCCGGATCGGCTATCATTTCCACATCCCGGGATACCTTATTCTCAAAAGTGAATGTGATCTCCTGGGACTCCATATCGAGCCCTATTTCATCAGCACAATCCTGGAAATAATCCTGTACCGGCATGTGCTGAAAATCATAAGGTATCTTATTGGACTCTACCTTAACATAATACCTGAGTTCATCTATGAGGCGGTCCATATCATTCGCTTTTATATTGATGGTCTGAATATATTTCTTCTGCATCTCGGGGCTCTGGGCAATGCCGTCCAGTATCCCCTCCGAGTAACCCTTTATAGCCGTAAGCGGAGTTTTCAGATCATGGGCAATGTTTGAGATCAGTTCCCGGTTGGCATTGTCATTGCATATCTTCTCCTCCTGGGTTTCCTTGAGCCTCATGCGCATCTCATCAAAGGCCTGCATCAGCTCGCCAAATTCATCATTGGTCTCAGCCTCAAGGGTGAAATCCAGATCGCCTGATTCTATCTTTTTGGCTGCCGCCTTCAGTTCATCCACAGGTTTCACGATACCCATATAGATCCAGCATATAAAAAATAGTCCGGCAATTATAAGTATCATCACGTTCATGCTCATGGTGGTATAACCCCTGAACATCAGATACATAAGTATCAAAGGAAGGATGGTACTAATGCAAAAGCTTACCGCCACCCGTCCCATCAGTCCGACATGTTTCATGCTGTGTCCCTCTAATCTCTGGGAACATCAGCCCATTTGAAATTCGCTTCGCGAAGGGCTGATGCTACATGCCAGGTTCTTATCAGAACCTGCCACAATAATTTATAAATCTAACCTAATTATAACATAACTATTATATGAAAAAAAACTCCCAACATCATATTAATGTCGGAAGTTTTTACTATAATCGTAACAGTTACCTATAATCAAAATTTTTCTCAGAATGCAAGCTTCTCTTCGAAATAGCTCTTAAGCTGATCGATGGCGATACGCTCCTGCTTCATGGAATCTCTCTCACGGATGGTAACACAGTGATCATTCTCTGAGTCAAAATCATAGGTTACGCAGTAAGGAGTACCTATCTCATCCTGTCTTCTGTATCTCTTTCCAATGTTTCCTCTGTCGTCATACTCAACATTCCAGTACTTGGCAAGTTCATCGTGGATAGCCTGAGCACCCTCGGCAAGCTTCTTTGAAAGAGGAAGGACACCGATCTTTACAGGTGCAAGTGCCGGATGGAAGTGAAGAACTGTTCTCTCATCACCGCCCTCAAGCTCCTCTACATCATATGCTGCACAAAGGAATGCAAGAGTTACACGGTCAGCTCCAAGTGAAGGTTCTACAACATACGGAACATAATGCTCATTTGTCTCATCATCAAAATAGGTCATATCCTGACCTGAAACCTCCTGATGACGTCCAAGATCATAATCGGTTCTGTCAGCAATACCCCAAAGCTCGCCCCATCCAAACGGGAAGAGGAACTCAAGGTCTGTTGTTGCCTTTGAGTAGAAGCTGAGCTCTTCCTTCTCATGATCTCTTGCACGGAGCATCTCCTTAGGCATTCCAAGGCTCAGGAGCCAGTCCTGACAGAACTGCTTCCAGTATGCAAACCACTCAAGATCTGTGTCAGGCTTACAGAAGAACTCAAGCTCCATCTGTTCGAACTCTCTTGTACGGAATGTGAAGTTACCCGGTGTGATCTCATTACGGAATGACTTACCGATCTGACCGATACCGAAAGGAAGCTTCTTACGGGAAGTTCTCTGAACATTCTTAAAGTTTACGAAGATACCCTGTGCAGTCTCCGGACGGAGATAAACTGCGTTCTTTGCATCCTCTGTTACACCCTGGAAGGTCTTGAACATAAGGTTGAACTGACGGATACCTGTAAAGTTATGCTTACCACATGTAGGACATGCTACCTTGTGATCCTCGATGAATTTCTCCATCTCTTCGTTTGACCAGCCGTCAACTGAGCCTTCAAGCTCAAGTGCGTTCTCTGCTGCGAAATCCTCGATGATCTTGTCTGCACGGAATCTCTCGTGGCATTCCTTACAATCCATAAGAGGATCAGAGAAGGATGCGAGATGTCCTGAAGCAATCCAGGTCTGAGGGTTCATAAGGATAGCACAGTCGATTCCGACATTGTACTTTGACTCCTGAATGAACTTCTTCCACCAGGCTTTCTTAACGTTGTTCTTTAACTCAACGCCAAGGTTACCGTAGTCCCAGGTGTTTGCAAGGCCACCGTAGATCTCTGAGCCCGAATAAACAAATCCTCTTGACTTTGCAAGGGAAACGATAGTGTCCATTGTGTATTCTTTTGCCATTTTTTCCTCTTTCTGCCGCCGGAGTGCGGCTAAGAATAAAGTATTTAGTTTCACGCTTCTGCGCTGTTTTTCACTATACAACCTGGAGCCGGAAAAATCCAGTTAAATCTGTTCCACCGTTGACGGGGCGGATAGAGCCGGAGGACATCCAGCTACAACCGATATAATAATCATCTTAGTGTTTTCAGTATCTCCAGCGATCTGAAGTTATGCGGCATCACGTCACCGAGGAGGGCGTCGACATTGGAAGCAAACTCCTCGAAAACCTCCTGTTTAAGTGTGAAGGTGTAAAGCTTCATAATGGGTGTCGACAGGACGTACTGCCAGGCAAAGGCACAGGCCTGGGAGCATGGGAAGGGCGGTTCCTCCGTGTACTCACCGCTTATATAAAGGAGTCTGAGTTCATATACTCTCCTCACCAGCTCATTATCAAGATTTGGATTCAGTATGGCCTTTAACGAAAGGAAAATAAGGTTCACCATCTCCGAGGCTTCCAGATTCTCCTGGGCAAGGTAGTCGGCAAATTCCAGCACATAGGATCCGTAGCAGGCATTAACAAGATCCGTGGCTATCTCCTCAAAGTAATTATTTACTTTGATATCCCTGAGGTTGTAGCCGCTTTTTCCTGCTGTCAGAGTAAATGTCCCGAAAACGAAGTTTCTTGTGGCTGCCATAAACCGGGATCCCGGCTTTTTTGCTCCCGCCGCCCAGACAGTGATCTTTCCCTGTTCATTTGTAAGTACAGACAGTCTTTTATCAAAGTCACGGGATGGTGCCGAGCTCAGCACCACCCCGTGAAGTTCTAATTCATCACGCATATTTTCTCCTGAGAACCGTTTCCGGTCCGGAATCATGTTTCATCCTTGTAGCCGTAGTTTTTCAGGAATGTGTCCGAATCTCTCCAGTCCTTTCGTACCTTGACAAAAAGCTGGAGGTTGACCTTGTCGTCCACCATTTTTTCTATCTGGATACGGGCGCCTGTGCCTATACGTTTAAGCATTGAACCGCCCTTTCCGATGATAATGCCTTTATGGGCATCTCTCTCGCATACTATAGTGGCTTTTATGTCCCAGAGGCCGTCCTGTCTCTGGTGCATCTGGTCTATGAGAACCGCTATGCCGTGGGGCACCTCGTCATTTAACTTGCGGAGTGCCTGTTCCCGGATAAGCTCCGCTGCGATCTCCCGCATGGACTGATCCGTAACCGTATCCCGGTCATAATATCTCGGTCCCTCAGGCAGGTACCTGAATACAGCATTCTTGAAGCCGTCAATGTTTTCGGCCCTTGATGCAGACAAGGGAACTATCTCTGCAAAGTCCATCAGAGTTTTATATTTTTCTATGGCAGCTTCAAGCTCCTCAGGCTTGTCCTTCATGGTATCTATCTTGTTCACCACAAGTATCTTCGGTTTCCCTGAGTTTTTGATAACCTCAGCTATATGCTGCTCACCTGCTCCGATATAGGTTGTCGGTTCCACCAGCCAGACGATGACATCCACATCCTTAAGGGTATTTTCGGCAACATTGTCCATGTACTCCCCAAGCTTGTTTTTTGCTTTATGTATGCCCGGAGTATCCAGGAAAATGATCTGTCCGCGGTCATCGTCATAAACCGTCTGTATCCTGCCTCTGGTGGTCTGTGGCTTGTTGGAGACTATTGCGATCTTCTGACCTATGACATGATTCATAAGTGTAGACTTTCCGACATTCGGTCTTCCAACCAGAGCCACGAAACCGGTTTTTATCTTTTTATCTTTCATATATTTCCCATTAATTTAATTTTGCTTAAAGAGTTCCTCTGTGGTGTAGAACCTATCCTTATTGTCCTCAATAAGCTTTTTGTTTCCAACGGTACAGGCCGCGCCCTTTTCAAGGATCTCCTCTGCATAGTCCGAGAGTGCATTGATCTTTGCCTCGTTTGTTGCAAGAATCTGGTCTCTCTCCTCCTGAAGCATGTCATTGGTTACATGAGACAGGAAGGCACTTAAGGTCAATGCAGCCTTTGCGGAATTTGTCCTCGGTGTATCAAGCTCGGAAATAGCGCCTATGATGTATTTCGTCATATCTCTTTCCGAAGTTTTGAAATCCTTGATGAACTTAGGTATGCCCTCGTAAATATCCAGAGTCTCCTTAAGATGAGGATCTCTGTAGGATACAAAATATCCTTCACCTGATCTTCCGAAGCCTGACATACAGCCGTAGGCTCCGCCTTTGACGCGGAGATTGAGCCAGAGATACTGATAATTCAGAATCACCTTAAGTACCTTAAGGGCACCTGTATAAGGATGCTTCTTTGTATCATAAAGACCTGATCTTCCGACATAGTTAACCTGTGACGGAGTCTTGAAGCCTTCATTGAGATTGCCGGAGAGCTTAAGCTGCGGCGATGCCTTTCCGGCTGATGGCTTGTATGGCTTGAAACCCTTGTCAAGCTTCGCAGTCTTCTCTTCCAGCTTCCGGATACCCTGCTCGAAGTTCTTTTTGAACCTAGGGAATTCCCCGGTGAAGGCATCATTACCCTCTTTCTCGCAGGCAAGTGATATAAACATATTTTCAGGTCTGAAGAGCTTGCAGGCTACTTCCCTCAGCTTCTTCTGAAGTGTCTTTTTATCCTTCTTAAACTCATCGGATATTCTGTTGATGAAACGGTAGTAGCTTATGCCCCCTGTAAGGTCCGCATATCTTCCGGTTGCGGAAAAATATGAGGTTGCCCTGTTCACGGCATAGCTGTGGCTTGAGCCTTCAACCTTCATTCTTTCTCTTGAACGGGCCTCGTTCAGGATTTCCTGCATCCTCTTATCGTCTTCGAATCTGGTTGTATGAACAATCTCATCAACTATATCGAGACCGAATGGAAAACCATCATACAAAAGCTTCACATCTATACTGAAGACACCTGTGTAGTAGCCATACTTATCGATGTCGGGATAAGCGTTTGCGTCAAAGTTGATGCCTCCGGTGTTCAAAAGGATATCGGAGGTCAGATCCTGATAGGTATGCTTTTCGGTATCCATATAGCCGAGAACTGTCTTCAAAAATCCTGCGTACGGAAGCTCCTCTTCTGTGAGGCAGGATGTATTGAAATTGAATCTGAGATAAGCAATACCTCTTGTTTCAAGCTCGGTACCGATGAGAAGAGTATCGGAAAGCCGTGTTTCCTTCCAGCTGAAGGTCTCTGCCTTTTTATCGATATCGCTAATGCTTAAGAGCGGCAGCTTCTCAAGATTCTCTTCGCTTGTCGGCTCCTCCTGGTACTCCTTCAGCATCTTTGTATCGGAAACACACTTTTTGATCTCTTCCTTTGACATCTTTGCCTTAACGGCTGCCAGCTTCTTCTTTAATTCCTCCTCACGTTTCTCCGTAAGACCTCTTTCCGGCTTACAGATAACCAGGGCTGAATGATTATTTCCAAGAAGATATTTCTCGATAAGCTTCTCGAAATAGCCCTCTTCAACATCTTTTCTGAGTTCTTTATAATACTTCTCACAGAAAAGATAATCCCATGGCTTTCCGCCATAGAGCCAGGTATCAAGTGATGTAAGGCTGTAGACAAGTCCCTTTGGAGTACGTCCGTAATCAGCCTCTCTGTACTGGAACTCGTCATGATTTATTGCAGCCAGTAATGTCTTCTTATCAAGTCCCTCTTTTGCAAGTTTCTTTAAAGTACCCTCTATTATCTCCAGGAATTTTTTCTTGTCTTTCTTATCGGTTCCCTTGGCAGTGACAGAGAAATATGGCTGTTTGATTCCGTCCTGAAATCCTCCGAAGATATCTTCTCCTATGCCTGCATCGATAAGTGCCTGCTTAAGTGGCGCTCCCGGAGATGAAAGAAGTGCATAATCCAGGATGTCGAGAGCAAGGTTTGACTTGCTGTCCAATGCATCCACTACAACATTCCATGAAAGATATGTGTTTTTCTCAAGAGGTTCATTTTCACCCACAGAATAGGAAATCTCTTCCTCCTGCATTTTGTCGAAGGGCTTCTGCGCAGCAATGTCCGAGTTAGGCTCTATAGCTGTGTACTCAGAAAGATATGCCTTATCAAGCCACTCAAGCTTCTTCTCCATATCCATATCGCCATACAGGAAAATGTAGGAATTGGAAGGATGATAGAAGCGGGCATGGAATGCTTTGAAATCCTCAAAGGTAAGATCCGGGATATTCACAGGATCTCCGCCGGATTCATTACCATAAGTTGTATCCGGGAAGAGCGCATGCATGATATAACGCTCAAGCACGGATTCGGGATTTGAAAAAACGCCCTTCATCTCGTTATAAACAACGCCGTTGTAGATAAGGTCATCCTTCTCATCCTGCATTTCATAATGCCATCCCTCCTGCATCATGATGCGGGGATCCTTAACGGAATTCGGATGGAAAACCGCATCCATGTAGACATCCATGAGATTATCAAAATCCTTATCGTTTCGTGAAGCAATGGGATATACCGTTTTATCCGGATAGGTCATGGCATTTAAAAAAGTATTGAGGGATCCCTTGGCAAGCTCAACAAAAGGGTCCTTCAGCGGGAATTTATCAGATCCGCAAAGAACAGAATGCTCCGTGATGTGTGCCACACCTGTGCTGTCCTCCGCCGGTGTACGAAATGCGATGCCGAATACCTTGTTATCATCGGTATTCTTCATAGTGAATATACGTGCACCGCTTTTTTTGTGTCTGTATATGCAGGCGTCCGTCGAAAGTTCTTCTATTCTTTTCTTTTCTATCAGCTCATAATTCTTCATCAAGTCTTTCTCCTCTCTTTTATGAAACCCGATATATCCCGAAATGCCATGGTAATGAGCTATGTACATTACCTTAGCTTAGCTTAGTCAGCGTTTTAAATATTACCCACCAGTCTGTCTTTAAACAGAGCAACAGCTTCCCTGACCGCCAGATGAACAAGCATCAGCTCATCTGTCTTTGTGGCCATGGGGCAGGCCTCCATAACACCATATTTTTTTGCGATCTCCTTTGCACGCAACAGATTAAAATCCGAGGTTATGATACCTATGGACAAAGGGCGATCCACTCCAACAATTATATCATCTCTTTTTTGGTTTTGTCTTACAAAAGGTTCATTATGATGCCTTACCTTCTCGGCAAGAAGCTTTTGTTCATGATCCTGGTGAATCGTCATTAAAGAGAACCCTATCTTTTCCTGTGTGGAATCCGAATAGAATTCCAACAGAAGGTTTTTATCAGGAACTCCCGCATTTATCATGTAATGATACATGACCGTAGCTTCCGTGTTTCTCCCGTACTCACTCCTGCCTCCCGACAGTACAAAAACCGTGTTGGGATTTTCCCTGGCATATTCTATGGCCCGGTCCAGTCTTCTTTCCAGTGATTTGGAAATCTTGTTGTCAACGAGATTTGTTCCCACGACTATTACATAATCAAGATTGTTCTGCACCCTGGTGTATGCATTGGAAAATATCACCGCAAGTATGGTCAGAAGAGTCACAACAGAGAGACCGTAGGTGGCAAAGAAGAATACAAAGGGTCTCAGGGGGATTTCCTTTTTTTCCTTAAACTTCTTTCTGACATATCTCACCATAAAAAACATAATGAAATTCAACAACGCAAATAACGGCCAAAACCACATAAAAGAGGTCAGGCCGTATTCAACAAATATCAGGAATACGTATGCAAGCGATGCTATTCCTATTGCTACAAAGATTAGTTCCATAAGATGTTTTACCTTTTAAGGCTGTTTTGGAGCCCCTCCGCAAGATATGAAATCAGATTTCCCCGGATCAGGCTTTACTCCACGTCCTGTTTCTCCGGAGTCGTTTTTCTGATAATGTCTCCGGCTTCAGGCGCTATCGAAAATCTCACTTTGATCTGCTGGCATGCATGAGGGCAGGAATCCTGAGGTACATCTGTTTCTGCATCACGGATCTCAAGTACTTCGATAGGGATATCCTCACCGTTCGGCTTCATTATCTCTATCATCTCTCCCACTGAGAACTTGTTCTTCTGTTCAAGATAACTCCAGCCTTCCTCATCGCTGCGCTTTATGGTTCCGAGATAAACAGACCCTGTTACATAGGTATTGTTATCATAGATATGGTCATCGGCAGAGGGCTTTCCGTAATAGAAGCCTGTAGTAAACTCACGATAGGTACACTTTGCTATCTCAGACTTATACCACTCCATATTGGCTCTGTACTTCTCTTCGCTTTCCTTAAGATCGTCAAGAGCCTTACGATAGGTTCTGGCAACGGTCGCCACATAAAGAGCCGTCTTCATTCTTCCCTCGATCTTAAGGGAGTCAATGCCTGCATCTATGAGCTCAGGCACATGCTCGATCATGCAGAGATCCTTTGAGTTAAAAATAAATGTGCCTCTCTCATTTTCATAAATCGGGAAATACTGTCCCGGTCTCGTCTCTTCAACGATATTGTACTTCCAGCGGCAGGGATGTGTACACTCTCCTCTGTTTGCATCTCTTCCTGTGAAGTAATTGCTGAGCATGCATCTACCCGAATAGGACATACACATAGCACCATGGATAAATGCCTCGATATCCAGCTCCTCAGGGATATGCTGTCTTATCTCCTTGATTTCTTTGAGGCTAAGCTCTCTTGCGCATACCACACGCTTTGCCCCAAGCTTCCACCAGAAAAGGAAGGTTTCATAATTGGTATTGTTTGCCTGGGTTGAGATATGAAGCTCTATGGAATCCGGCAGAACCTCCTTTGCGATCATAAACACACCGGGATCTGCAATAAGGACTGCATCGATGCCTGTTGTGGCAAGCTCCCTGAAGTACTCCCTTACACCTTCCATATCACCATTATGCGCCAGGATGTTTGCGGTTACAAACACTTTTACATTTCTTTCATGTGCAAATTGAACACCCTCACGGATCTCATCCAGAGTAAAGTTCTTGGCATTGGCACGAAGTCCGAAAGCCTCTCCGCCGAGATAAACAGCATTTGCCCCATAGTTTACAGCAGTTTTAAGTACATCCAGTGATCCTGCGGGGATCAGCAGTTCAGTTTCCTTTAACATTATTTTTCAATCCTCTCCTCTAAAACCATTTTTTGTTTTCTGTATCCGGCCTTCATATGCCAGTCTAAAGGTTGCTATATACAAACTTTTATAAAGTCTCTTACCGTTTTACGCTTATGGAAATGCCGTCGCCATCGGTAAGGATGGCAGTTTCCAACAGTTCGTTATGCTTCAGCTCAAAAAGATATTCTCTCATGCGGCTGTGGATGGTACGGTCCCGCCTTTCCACCTGATACCGGCTTTCTATAATACGGCCATCCTGAAGGATGTTGTCGCTGAAAAGCACTGCCCCCTTCGGCAGCATCTTTATGATATCCGGAAGCCACACTATGTACTGGGCTTTTGCGGCATCCATAAAGATAAAATCAAATTTTTCGCCGTTCTCTGCAAAGCTTTTTATCACTTTGCCGGCATCATCATTAATGAGCCTGATCCTGTCTCTGTATATGCTTCCGGAAATGTTTTTAACCGCCTCTTTAACTCTCGGCTCATAGTTTTCCACTGTGATAATGCTTCCGTCCGAAGGCTGCACCTCTGCCATGGTCAGGGCAGAATAGCCGACAGCCGTGCCTATCTCAAGGATTCTCTTCGGCCTGAGCATAGTTATGAAACATTTAAGAAGCGCCGCCGTTTCATCCCTTATGATGGGGATTTCCGCCGCAAGCGCTTCTTTTCTTACATTCTCCAGAAGCTCACTCCGATCAGGTTCAAGTGAATGTATATAATTCACAAGTTTCTCGTTTACGATCAAAGCTTCACTTCCTCTGGTAATTATTAAATGATCCGGCGTAATAGCGTAAAGTCCGCAATCCGCAGGGCATAAATCAGGTATAATTCACAATAGCGGCATCATACGTCCTATTGTCCTGCAGCTTCCGCAGCGCTTTCAGCCATCTGTGACTCAAAGGCTGCATTGGCAGCATCCTGGGCTATCATGTTCTCATCATCGGAACCTCCGATGACCTCAACTCCATTGGCATCCGTCTCTATCTCTTCAGCAGCCGTAGTGGCTTCCAGATCCATCAGATTCTTATCCTGCAATTCCTGATACTTCACACCTTCCCGGGTCAGATGCTGAATGATATCCGAGGTAGTCATGGACTTTGACAGGCTGTAGGAACCCGGTACGTACTTCGCCTCATAAAGAAGCGACTGAACCTTGAAGGCCTCAACATTATCAATAAATTTCTTTTTATAAAGAGCTTTTGCGATATCCTCAACACCCTGATCTTCGCTTATGACAAATTCTTCTTCAGGAGCTCCCTCAACAGCCATTGCATGATCATACAGGAGACCATGACCATAGCTGTAGGCCATTTTGATGCCGTTGGTCAGTCCATATACCAGAAGTGCTATCAATATGACACGCCAGGCGAGACCGACCACAAAGCCGGTAACCCGCTCCAAGGTATCTCTGTGACCCATTTATCAAACCTCCATTATGATGGGAAGGATAACAGGATTTCTCTTGATTCGCTTCCAGAGGAAGTCGCTGAGAGAATCCTTGATGATGTTCTTGATCTTGCCCCAGTCATTGACATGACGTACAAGACAGTCATCAACCGCATCCTGAACATGCACCCTTGCCTCTTCCATAAGATCCTCTGATTCACGGACATAAACAAAGCCTCGTGACACAAGATCCGGTCCCGCAAGAAGATGTCCGGAATACTTTTCGAGAGTAAGAACAACTACGATGATACCATTCTGGGCGAGATTCTGACGATCTCTCAAAACGATGTTGCCTACATCTCCGACTCCGAGTCCGTCAACAAAAACTCCTCCGGCCTGAACATGCTCTTTTATCTCTGATTTGCTCTTGCCATCCTTCATGGAAAGCTCAAGCACGTCTCCGTTTTCTATAAGGAGGCACTTTTCCTTTTGAACACCGATCTGTTCCGCTATTCTGGCCGCAGCCATACGGTGATGGTACTCACCGTGAACCGGGATAGAATACTCAGGTCTCACAAGTGAGAAAAGAAGCTTCAGATCATCTGCGCAGGCATGTCCCGAAACGTGGGTATCCTGAAGGATGACCTTGGCATGAAGCATGCATAACTCATTGACAACCTTGTCCACTGCCTTCTCATTACCCGGAATAGGATGTGAAGAAAGCACAACAACATCATTGGGCTTAATGCGTACCTTCCGGTGCATTCCACTGGCCATACGGCTTAATGCCGCCATGGACTCGCCCTGTGAACCTGTGGTGATGAGCACAGTCTGCTCATCAGGATAGTTCCTGAGCTGGTCGATATCAATAAGAGTTCCCTCGGGGATATCGATGTAATTAAGCTCTGATGCCACGGTAATTACATTAACCATGGAACGTCCTTCAACCACTACCTTTCTTCCGTACTTGGAAGCCATGTTTATGATCTGCTGTACCCGGTCAACGTTTGAAGCGAAGGTTGCAACGATTATACGGTTCTCTTTATGCTCTGCAAATATACGGTCCAATGTAACACCAACCGAACGTTCCGACATGGTGGAACCCGGCTTTACGGCATTGGTAGAATCGGACATCATGGCAAGAACACCGGATCTTCCAAGCTCGGCAAAACGCTGAAGGTCGATAGGGTCACCGAAAACCGGTGTATAGTCTACCTTAAAATCTCCCGTATGAACTATGGTTCCTGCGGGGGTGAAGATAGCCAGTGCCGCAGCATCCTGTATAGAGTGATTTGTTTTTACATACTCAACCTTGATATCTCCGAAATCAATGATTCCTCCAAAAGGAACAACGTTCATTTCTATGATCTGGTCAAGACCGTTTTCTTTAAGCTTATTCTCAATGAGAGCCATGGTAAGTCTTGTACCGAACACGGGAACCTTTATCTGCTGGAGAACATACGGAAGCGCTCCGATATGATCTTCATGTCCGTGAGTGATAACAAAACCCTTAACCTTTGAAATGTTATTCTTCAGATAAGTGATATCGGGAATGACAAGATCTATACCCAGCATATCACCTGAAGGGAAAGCAAGACCGCAGTCAACGATCATGATGCTGTCTTCCGTTTCAAATGCCGTGATATTCATTCCGATCTGGTCAAGACCTCCGAGAGGGATGATCCTTACTTTGCCATTCGGAACCGGGCTGTCGGATTTTTGCTTTTTTCTCCTGTGGCTTGTTGTTTTGTGCTCCTTTTCAGCAGCCTCCGTTGCATCCTTTTTTTCTGTTTTTTCAACTTTATCTGTTTTTTCTGTTTTTTTAGTATGACTGGCAGGTCTTCTCTTACGCTTTTCGCCATTATCCGATGTAACAGCCTCATCGTTTTCCTTAACTGCTGTTTCGAGCATATCCTTATCCTCTTTGTTTTTATTACTTCTCAATAGTTATACCTTCTCCTTCCAGAAGTGCAGAAAAAATCTGCATCACAGCTTCAGACTCCTTGTCATCAACGAATTCATAATCTGCTTCTGCATCCTCGGGGCCTGATACATCTTTCATGACATAACACTCACCATCTTCACCTTCGGGAGCATCCGTAACAAGAATATAATTGACTCCCTGTACTGTAGTCTCCTCAAGGATTTCAAGTTCAAGTGTTCCATCCTCAGATTTTAACCGGATAGTATTTTCCATGTTATTCTCCTAACTTCTGTATATTACACAGAGAGGCTTTTAACCTCTCAGATATTGTTCCAGAATCAACTGTGCGGCAACCTGGTCGATAACCCTTTTCTGTTCGGATCTCTTTATGCCGCTTTCATCAAGTATCTCCGCTGCCTCCATGGTAGTGAGACGTTCATCGGCAAACTCCACCGGAACCGTAACCCTCAGCTTAAGCTTTTCCACAAAGGTCCTGGTCTCCCGAGCTCTTTCTCCCTCAGTGTCATCCATATTCAGCGGAAGTCCGACTACGATTTTTTCCACATCATAGTCCTCAACGATTTTTTGTATCTCAGACAGGGTTTTTCTGAGTTTCGATTCCCTGTCTCTAAGTATAGTTTTAAAAGGCTGTACCGTTATACCCATAGGGTCGGTCATGGCAACGCCAACTGTTTTTGATCCGTAATCCAGTCCCAGAATTCTCAATGAAAATCTCCTATATAAACGCATTTTTTCCGCCGTTTATCTCTGACATACAAATGCAGATCTGATCGGCTCCTATATCACTAATGTTTGAATTGCTTACATGAAGCTCCCACGATCAAAACCGTGGGCAGAAATATAAAAGAGTCTGCCGGCACGGACAGACTCTTCATAGACACACAAAATTACTTGCTGAGTTTTGCCTCAACATATGTCTTCATAAGCTCTTCAAGGATCTCGTCACGCTCAACCTTCATGATAAGGCTTCTTGCGCCCTTGTGGCTTGTGATATAAGTAGGATCACCGGACATAATGTATCCTACGATCTGATTTATGGGATTGTAGCCCTTTTCCGTAAGTGCCTCATAGACACGGGCCAGAACCTCCGTAACATCCAAATCGTATTCCTGCATTGGTCTGATAATCTGTGTACTGCCTAAATCGTTCATATTGTCACGTCCTTTTAATAACTTAATTAATTCTATACCATTTACAAATTCAATGCAAGTACACATGTCTCACATAATTCCTGGCCCTGTACCCTGATTATTTGTCCTATTTTACCCGTTCCTTCAGCATCATTTGTAAGCGGTACCATAAATCTCACATAACTTTTGTTGTAACCCCTCAAATATTTTTTTCCGTCAAAGGTGATGATATCCTCCGGAATGATCTCGGTTTCTTTCCCCAAAAAGCTTCTTCTGAAAACTTCGGATTTTGTTTCATCCAGCCTGATAAGTTTTTCCGAGCGCTCCGACTTTATCTTATCGGGAACCTGATCCTTCATTTTGTCAGCAACAGTTCCCTGACGTCTGCTGTACTTAAAAACGTGAAGCTCGTAAAATCCTATTTCATCTATGAAATCATAGGACTCTCTGAATTCATCTTCCGTTTCTCCCGGAAATCCCACGATCACATCCGTTGTTATAGCCGCATCGTCCCAGGCCTTTCTTATAAGCTCGACAGAATGTCTGAAGGCAGCAGTGTCATAATGTCTGTTCATAGCCTTAAGTGTACGGTCACAGCCACTTTGAAGAGACAGGTGGAAATGAGGACATACCTCCGGGATATTTTTAAGCTCTTTAACAAAAGCATCGGTAATTATGCGGGGTTCAAGACTGCCGAGTCTCACTCTGCTGATTCCGGGAACATTGGCCACACTTCTGATAAGCTCCAGCAGGTGCTCCGACGGAACATCATTTTCCATGGCAAATTCATAATTTGCGTTATCAAAATCCAAACCGTAGGAGGAAAGATGGATACCCGTAAGCACTATCTCATGATAACCTCTTTTGGCAAAATCCGTAACCTCCTTCACTGTGCTTTCAACAGATCTTGACCTTATACGCCCCCGCACATAGGGAATGATGCAATAGGAACAATACTGGTTGCAGCCATCCTGAACCTTCAGGAACACTCTGCCGTTATCCTCTATCTCACCGGCTCTCAGATCCTCGTAACGTTGATCCTTTGATATGTCCTTTACATAGCAGGAGGTTCTGCTCTTGAAATTTCGTCTTTCCGGATTGCTTTCTGCAGTGCCCATTGAAACTGTTTCCGAAAAACCGCCTTCAGAAAAATCAATAGGATTTCTGCCAATGCTTTTCCCGGTGATTACACTTGTCGCAGATTCTACTTCCTGTCCACCGGTAAATGATCCTTCTTTGTCCGCTTCACCCGAATAGTATTTTTCAAGCGCGTTCACCAGATTGCCCTTCTCATTATTCCCCAGCAGGATATCAACAGCATCGTCATCCTTCAGTTCCTCAGCCTTTGCCTGGACATAACATCCAGCTGCTATAACAACCGCCTCAGGGTTCATGGCCCTGGCCTTATGAATCATCTGACGTGATTTCCGATCCGCGATATTTGTCACAGAGCAGGTATTAATGATATAAATATCTGCTTTCTCCCTGTCCCAGGAAACTATCTCTGCACCGGCTTCCCGAAGCTCCCGTATCATGGCCTCCGCCTCGTAGGAATTCACCTTGCACCCAAGATTATGCATTGCTGCTTTTTTGTTTTTAAGTTCCATATGTCTCTTTTCATTCATATCCGGAAATTCATCCTGAATCCCTGTTTTCCTTTAGGAAACTTTGACATTCTATTGACTTTTGAAGTTTGTTATTGCTAGAATTATCAGTGTATAAGTGTTTAAAAAAATTTTCACTGATAAATATTATTTTAAGGAGGATTTCATCGTGAAAACCGTTCGTATCTCACTTAATTCTATCGATAAAGTAAAATCATTCGTTAATGAACTCGTAAAGTTCTCTGACGTAGATTTCGATCTTGTTTCAGGACGTTATGTTATCGATGCAAAGTCCATCATGGGTATCTTCTCACTGGATCTTTCAAAGCCTATCGATCTTAACATTCACGCTGATGCAGTTCGTATGGAAGAGATTCTTTCCGCTCTGACACCATATATCATCTCAGAGTAATCGATATCATTTTATTTTAACGGTAAATCAACAAGTGTCAAGCTGAGTGCGTACTGATATGTACGCACTCAGTTTCTGTTATAAGAAAAGGAGTTCTATGCAATACCAAAGCTTTCTTATCAAGTATGCCGAGATAGGCACCAAGGGAAAGAACCGCTATGTGTTCGAGGATGCACTGGTTCATGACATCAGAAAAAAGCTTGAGCGCGCCGAGGGCGATTTTAAAGTTTATCGCGAGCGCGGACGTATCTATGTCACAGTTAAGTCGGATAATTATGATTACGAGGAAACATTAGATGCCCTCCAGCACGTATTCGGAATAGTGTCCATTTGTCCTATGATCCAGATGGATTCAACACACGACTATAATGTTCTTTCAGACAAGGTTATCTCTTACTTCAAAGAAGTTTACGGCGACCGTAAGCTTACTTTCAAGGTAAATACCAGAAGAGCCGACAAAGAGTTCCCTATGCAGTCCAACGAGGTTGATGCAGAGCTCGGTCATGACATACTGGAAGCTTTCCCCAATACCTCTGTAGATGTTCACAACCCTGAAGTGGTTATCCGTGTGGAGATCCGCCAGTTTATAAACATTTACTCCGAAATCATCCCCGGTGTCGGAGGTATGCCTCTGGGAACCAATGGCAAAGCCATGCTGCTTCTTTCAGGCGGAATCGACAGTCCTGTTGCAGGCTATATGATCGCCCGTCGCGGAGCTGTTCTTGAAGCAACCTACTTCCACGCACCTCCATATACCTCAGAGCGTGCAAAACAGAAGGTTGTCGATCTTGCCAATGAGGTCGCGCTTTACTCAGGACCTATCGCTTTACATGTAGTTAACTTTACAGATATCCAGCTGAAGATTTATGAGAAGTGTCCTCATGAGGAGCTCACCATCATCATGAGAAGATATATGATGCGTATCGCAGAGGCCATTGCCGGGAAGCGTGATTGTATAGCTCTTATCACCGGCGAATCCATCGGCCAGGTGGCAAGCCAGACCATGCAGTCTCTTGTATGTACAAATGAGGTTTGCAAGCTTCCGGTTTACCGTCCGGTTATCGCTTTTGACAAGCAGCAGATTGTTGAGGTTTCACAGAAGATCGGAACTTATGAGACTTCTATCGAGCCTTTCGAGGATTGCTGCACCATATTTGTGGCTAAGCATCCGGTTACCAAGCCTATTCCGGAGAAGATCCGTAAGTCGGAGCAGATAGTTTACGACGAGATGCTGCCGATGGTCGAGAAGGCGGTTAACGAAGCTGAGCTGATATGGTGTGCGGGTAAAGGCCGATAGGTCTTGAAATGGTACAGAAAATGCAAGGGATGCTCGACAATCCACTTTATTGAAATGGTGCAGAAAATGCAGGGGATGCTCGACAATCCACTTTATTGAAATGGTACAGAAAATGCAAGGGATGCGCGACGGCCCACGAGATTGAAAAGACACCCGGCCTGATATGTTCGCCCCGGCTGCACTGACGTGCATCCGGTTCGGACATATCAGGCCGGGTGTCTTTTCAACTCGCAAGCCTAGCCGCGCATCCCTTGCATTTTCTTCACGTTGTGAACTTTGTCGCGCATCCCCTGCATTTTCTTCACGTTGTGAATTTTGTCGCGCATCCCTTGCATTTTCTTCACGTTGTGAACTTTGTCGCACATCCCTTGCATTTTCTTCACTTTATTGGCAACCTGTACAGCAGCTACCTCGATTAACACAGCCTGTAGCTGTGTTAACGAGTATGCATCTTTTTTTATATGAATTCGACCATCGGCAGATGGGGGATAATAACAAGGGTTATTTCTTGCGGGCGGTGACGTTCACCCATTCGCCCTGGTGATTTATTTCGAGGATTTCCCAGAGGTCTTCGTGGGACTTGAAGGCTTCGACTACTTCCTGCTCACGTTCGTTCAGGATGCCGGAGGTTATGAAGAGGCCGTCTTTTTTGAGGAGAGGCCCCACTTCTCCGGTGAGGAGGACGATGACCGGGGCAAGGATGTTGGCAACGACAATGTCGTATTTGCCGAGGCCCATGTCAGACTTGACTTTCTCGTCTCCGATGACGTTGCCGACTACCATGTCGAAGCTGTCTTCAGGAAGGTTGTTGGCTTTCAGGTTGTCGCGGACTGCGGGAACTGCTTCTTCATCGAGGTCTGTGCCATAGATATGACCTGCGCCCAGCTTGAGGGCTGTGATGCCGAGGATGCCGGAGCCTGTTCCGATGTCGGCAACTTCGTCGCCTTCTTTCATGTATTTCTGAAGCTGACGGATGCAGAGCTGGGTTGTTTCATGCATTCCGGTTCCGAAGGCTGTTCCGGGATCTATTTCTATGAGGAGCTTATCTTCGTCTCCTTCGGGGATTTCTTCCCAGGTTGGCTTTATGAGAATGTCCCCTACTGTGAATGGATGGAAGAAGGTCTTCCAGTTGTTGATCCAGTCTTTATCTTCTGTCTCCGAGGTTTCGATGGTTCCCTCTCCTACCTCACAATAGTTTCTCATATCTGCTATCATTTCTTCAACATCCCGGAGAAGCTGTTTAAGCTCTGCCGGAGTGTAGACATTGGAGGTGTTGGGCATATAGCTTGCATCTACGGATGGGTCTTCCATATATTTCTTTGCTTTCTCGATTCTGTCCTGCTTGTCTTCAGGTGACAGCACTTCTACGTAGAAGCTGACATCTGCCTTTCCGTCATCCGGTCCGATGTCGGGAAGGATGTCAATGAACATGCCTTTGGTGTCATCCTCGGAAAGAGGGATTTTGTCTTCTATCTGTACTCCGTCAAGTCCGAGGTCCGCAAGATTCGCACTCAGGATATCCTCTGCCTCAGTAGTTGTATGAATAGTGAATTTTCTCCAAACCATATTAGTTGCCTTTCGTTATTCCGTACTTCTCACATATGAAATATCAAGAAGCTATTATCCGGATTGTAAATCTTAATGTATTGCAATTCTATCTGAATTAAGCTGTTCTACAATTCCCACTGCTTAATAACACTATAAATCATCTATCTTAATATTTACTCTGCTTTTTGAAGCCTTAATATCCGACTTGCAAAAACAGATCTCATTGGCTCATTAGAATCTTGTAAATCTTCTGAGCACCGGAACGAGTTCCTTCAGTGCTTCCATGCAGAGGTCGACCTCTTCCTTTTCATTGAATACTCCAAAAGAAAATCTGATGGTGGAGTCCTGAAGCTCAGGTTTTACTCCGATTGCCTTCAGGGTTCCGGATATGCCGGGATGATTTGATGAGCATGCCGAACCCGAGCTTACGTAGATACCCTTTTCTTCAAGCGCGTGGAGAAGAACTTCTGCACGGACCTTTTCAAAGGAAACGGATACAATGTTAGGTGCCGAGGCATCACCTCTTTCCGAATTCACGGTTACTCCATCGATCTTTGATACTTCATCAATAAAATAGTTCTTTATATCCATTATACGCGCGATCTTCGCATCATGATCCCTGTAGGCAAGTTCTGCCGCAAGTCCCATACCTGCGATTCCGGGAACATTGTGGGTTCCGGAACGCATATCCTCCTGCTGTCCGCCTCCATAGATCATGGGTCTCAGGCGGATCTTCTCATCTACGTAAAGGAATCCAACGCCCTTAGGTCCGTGAATCTTGTGACCTGATACAGAGAGCATATCTATGTTCTGCTTCTTAGGACGTATGGTCAGTTTTCCGTAGGACTGGATTGCATCTGTGTGGAACCAGGTGTTGGGATTACATACCTTAACCAGCTTTCCTATTTCTTCCACCGGCTCTATGGCACCGATCTCATTGTTCACATGCATGATGGTAACAAGGATGGTATCATGTCTTATGGCAGTTCTCAGGTCATTGAGATTTATATGTCCTTTACTGTCTACCGGAAGATAAGTGATTTCGTATCCAAGTTCTGCCAATGTATCCAGAGGCTTATAGATGGCTGCATGCTCAACCTGGGAAGATATGATGTGCATTCCCTGCTTACGCTTTGCAAGGGCCGTTCCGAAGATGGCTGTATTGTTTGATTCTGTGCCGCCTGATGTAAATATTATCTCCTTTGGTTTAACCTTCAGAGTGTTTGCAACCTGTTCCCGGGCTGTACGGAAATACTTCTCTGCATCAAAGCCTTTTATGTGCTTTGAAGAGGGATTACCGTAATCCTCCTCCATTGTCTTCTTCATAAGCTCCACAACCTCAGGATAAACCCTTGTTGTGGCTGAATTGTCAAAATATATTTCTCTCATCTTTTATGAATCCTGTTCTATCACCGTACATGGTGAATATCTGTCAAATCCTGTTCCATCACCAAAATTACCGAATATCTGTCAAATCCTGTTTTTTCATCGGATATGGTATATATCTGTCTTTATTTGCAGCTTCGATAGAAATACCTGTCTGAAATCATCAGAAGCCCCTGGTCATCAACAATCCTTATAGGTTTTCTTCATCAGCTTTTGCTTCCAACATCAGCATCAGTACGCTGAGGCTGGTTATAGCAGCGGTCTCTGTTCTGAGAATACGCTTGCCAAGGGTTATGGGCTCTATTCCGTGCTGAAGGGCATCTTCTATCTCCGAATCCGAAAAGCCGCCTTCAGGGCCGATGAATACCGCAATCCTGCCATGATCGGGAAGCTTTCTCAGCTCTTCCAAGGTGTGCTTAATGCTTTTGGCATTTTCATAAGGAATCAGCTTAAGGTTAAAGTCCTTCACAAAATCCATGGCTTGCTTCCACTTCATTACCGGCATCACTTCGGGAATGATGGAACGTTTGGACTGCTTTGCAGCGGCCTCCGCTATAGCCTGCCAGCGCCCGGTTTTCTTTTGCTGTCTTTTATCGTCAAGCTTGATGACCGTGTTTTTCGAATCCAGCGGGATCACCGCATGAGCTCCAAGCTCTACTGCCTTCTGTATAATAAGTTCCATCTTGTCCTGCTTGGGAAGTCCCTGAAAAAGGTATATATCAGCAGGGAGTTCATGTATCTCTTCAACAAAGTTTATATGCAGAATCACCTCTGGCTCAGAAACAGAAGAAGCTCCAGTCTCTCTTGCCTCTTTTATAAAGTTCTCATCATGAACTTCCAGCACATCACATTCATAATCAGTTCCTTCTCCGTCAGAGATAAGTATTTTTTCACCCACTCTCACACGAAGGACGTTCTTCAAATGATTGTAATTGTCACCTGTCAGACGGACTCTGCGGTTATCTGTATCTATATCTGATTTATCTGCAAAAAAATGATGCATATCAACCTGCTTTCACCATACATAGGTATAACGGATTTACAACAGATTCCTAAGCTATAAAAGAAACCCTCTGTAGTAAATCTCTTCCTGTTGCTTCGCTATTATAACAAGTAGCTCCAAAAAGTAAAACCCGTAAAAAAGAAAGTCTTCACACCAAAAAAAGAAAGTCTCTATACAGAAAAAAAGAATGTTTCCATACAGAATCTCTGAAACCAGAGTGGACGGGTTCTCACCGATGAGAACCATCCCCTCCGGTATGATATACATTATTAACAGTTCAGCCGGCGCATATGCCGGAAAAATCCGGAGGGCATTCAAATGTATGCTCTCCGGATCTTTACTACATATGCGCCGGCTGAATGTTTTACTTCCGGTACTGTTTATTAAGCATCTATTGTCTCTCCGCAGGTCTTTGCAAAGGCCTTGAGAGCTTCCTTCTGCTCCTTGTTGAGTGAAGAAGGAATATTTACAACTATGGTAACATACTGGTCACCACGAACATCCGGGTTATTAAGGCTCGGAACACCTTTACCTCTCAGTCTTGTCTTTGTGTCAGACTGAGTTCCCGGCTTGATCTGCAGTTCTACATTACCGTCTACTGTACGGATAACCTTCTTGCCTCCCAGAGCTGCTGTTGCAAAGCTAATTTCCTCTGTGGAGTAAATGTTTGTACCCTGACGTTTAAAGAACGGATGCTGTGATACAGCTATATCTACAAGAAGATCTCCTCTCGGACCGCCGTTTGTTCCCGGGTCTCCGCCGCCAGAACGACGAAGTGTCTGTCCATCATCGATGCCTGCAGGAATGGTGATCTCGATATTCTTCTGAGTTGTAATGTATCCGTCACCATGACAGTCAGGACATTTCTCTTTGACGATCTTTCCGGATCCCTGACAGTCAGGACATGTGGTTACCTGCTGCATGGTTCCGAACATGCTCTGTCTTGTAACAACCACCTGACCCCGGCCATTACATCTTGTACAGGTCTCAGGCTGTGTTCCGGGCTTTGCGCCGGTTCCGTTACATTTCTTACACTCGTCCTTATATCTTATCTTAACTGTCTTTTTACAGCCCTTGATGGCTTCATCAAAAGTGATACGAACTCCGGTACGGATTGACTGTCCACGAGTTGCCTGATTAGCCGCACTGCCTCCATATGAGGAAAAACCGCCACGGGATCCGCCGAAGCCAAAGATATCTCCGAATATATCCGAGAAATCCATACCCCCAAAATCGAATCCGCCAAAACCGCTGCTCTGTCCTGCAGCCGAGTTTGCGTCAAATGCAGCATGACCGTATGTATCATATGCTCTTCTCTTCTGTTCATCCGAAAGAACCGCATATGCCTCATTTGCCTCACGGAACTTCTCAGCCGCAGCAGAATCACCGGGATTTGCATCCGGATGATACTTTTTCGCAAGCTTACGGAAAGCTCTCTTTATGGTTGCATCATCAGCATTTTTATCTACACCGAGGACTTCATAATAGTCCCGCTTTTGTTCTGCCATGTTTCACTCCTAACAAACCTGATTAGCACATATCTGTTTCAGTATAAGATTAATGTTCATCCATCAATAAATACCCGTTGAACGAACAACTGTCTGATACCATACCCATGCATTATATCAACATTTGCCCCCGACGCAATGCGCCGGAGGCATTTAATAAAACGACGATTTATGATTTTATACTTCCTTGAAGTCACCGTCAACAACATTGTCATCGGCACTGCTCTGCTGAGCACCCTGATCTGCCGATCCCTGAGCACCGGCTGCACCCTGAGCTGCCTGAGCCTGCTCATAAACCTTTGAGAAGAGAGCCTGTGAAGACTTCATAAGTGTCTCCTGAGCTGCCTTGATCTTCTCAGCTCCATCCTTTGTGATGGACTCAAGCGGGTTAGCTGCAAGAACATCCTCGAGAGCCTTAAGGTCAGCCTCAACCTGTGCCTTATCGGAGCCTGAAATCTTGTCGCCTACATCCTCAAGAGCCTTCTTGGTCTGGAATACGATAGAGTCAGCACCGTTTCTTGTCTCGATAGCTTCCTTCTTCTCCTTATCAGCTGCCTCATACTGAGCAGCCTCCTTAACAGCCTTATCGATATCATCCTTGCTCATGTTGGATCCGGATGTGATTGTGATATGCTGCTCCTTACCTGTTCCCTGATCCTTGGCAGAAACATTAACGATACCGTTTGCATCGATGTCGAAGGTTACCTCGATCTTAGGCATTCCACGTCTTGCAGGAAGGATTCCGTCAAGTCTGAACTGACCGAGAGTCTTGTTATCTCTTGCGAACTCACGCTCACCCTGTACTACATGGATATCTACAGCTGTCTGGTTATCCTCAGCAGTTGAGAATACCTGAGATGCTCTTGTAGGGATTGTTGTATTTCTCTTGATAAGAGGTGTGGCAACGCCGCCAAGTGTCTCGATAGAAAGTGTAAGTGGTGTTACGTCAAGAAGAAGAACGTCACCGGCACCGGCATCACCTGCAAGCTTACCACCCTGGATAGCTGCACCGATAGCTACGCACTCATCAGGGTTAAGAGTCTTGCTTGGCTCCTTTCCTGTAAGCTGCTTAACCTTATCCTGAGCAACAGGCATACGTGTTGAACCACCAACCAGAAGAACCTTGTCAAGCTCGCCGGATGTAAGTCCTGCATCACGAAGTGCATTCTGTACAGGTACTGCTGTTCTCTCTGTAAGGTCAGATGTAAGCTCCTCAAACTTAGCTCTTGTAAGAGTCATATCAAGGTGCTTGGGACCCTCAGCAGTTGCTGTAATGAAAGGAAGGTTGATATCTGTTGTAGTCGAAGCAGAAAGCTCCTTCTTAGCCTTCTCAGCTGCTTCCTTAAGTCTCTGAAGAGCCATATTGTCCTTGCTGAGATCTACGCCCTCAGCCTTCTTGAACTCCTCAACCATCCAGTTCTGGATACGGTTATCATAATCATCACCACCGAGACGTGTATCACCGTTTGTTGAAAGAACTTCGATAACGCCATCTCCGATATCGATGATAGAAACATCAAATGTACCACCACCAAGGTCATAAACCATAACCTTCTGCTCTTTACCTTCATCAAGACCGTAAGCAAGAGCTGCAGCTGTAGGCTCATTGATGATACGCTTAACATCAAGACCTGCGATCTTTCCGGCATCCTTTGTTGCCTGACGCTGAGCATCGTTGAAGTATGCAGGAACTGTGATAACAGCCTCAGTTACCTTCTCACCGAGATAAGCCTCGGCATCAGCCTTAAGCTTCTGAAGGATCATAGCTGAAATCTCCTGTGGAGTATAGTCCTTACCATCAATGCTTACCTTATAGTCTGAACCCATGTGTCTCTTGATTGAAGAGATGGTTCTGTCAGCATTGGTTACAGCCTGACGCTTTGCAGGCTCGCCCACAAGTCTCTCACCATTCTTTGTAAATGCCACAACTGAAGGTGTTGTTCTGAGACCCTCTGCATTTGCGATAACAGTAGGCTTTCCACCTTCCATAACTGCTACACAGCTGTTTGTTGTACCTAAATCGATTCCAATTATCTTTCCCATAATGTTCTCCTTTTCTATCTATTACAAAACTTGATTTCTTTATATTTTTATAACGGTGGAACTCTTTGCTCCTGCCGAGTGTTACTGAAACATGATTTCTAAGGCTTTACTATTTTTTCACCTTAACCATGCTGTGTCTGATCACCTGATCCTTATAGGTGTAGCCCTTCTGAAGATCCTGTGTAACTGTATCCTCTTCCGCATCGCTTTCTGTATCTGTCATAACTGCATTGTGGAGGTTCGGGTCGAATTTCTCGCCCTCAGCCTTGATGGCTTTGACCTGAAGATCCTCGAACAGCTTTTCGATCTGTTTGTAGATGCCCTGAACACCCTTTGTGAAAGCATCCTCTACATCTTCCTCTTCAACAGTTCCGAGAGCTCTTTCAAAATTGTCAACTACCGGAAGAAGCTTCTCGATCACTTCTCTTGCACCAAAGTCGAAATTCTGGATCTTCTCCTTCTCGGTACGCTTGCGGAAGTTGTCAAACTCTGCATAAAGCCTTGTGTATTTATCCTTAAGATCGGCTATTTCTGCCTCGTACTTTTCCTTGAGTTTTAAGGTTTCGTCATCCTCAGCCGCATTTTCATCAGCTGCAGCTTCTGCCCCATCATTTTCTAAAGCTTCCGCAGCCTCAGAGTCCTCTGCTGCTTCCTTGTTTTCCTGAGACTCTTCCATGGTTTCCTCAACCTTTTCTTCTTTTATCTCTTCTGTACCCTGTTCTTCGGAAGACTTCTTTAATTCTTCGTCCTTCAAGATAACCTCCTGTCCTTAATCCTTACCGGATCTTTATATCTTAAGCTGCCCTGCAGCCTTTTTAACCTTAGCTACTGAAATGCCTGATCCATCTCACTCTGAAGCTTACTGAGTATCTCCAATACCTTTTCATAGTCCATTCGTTTCGGTCCTATGACTCCTATGGTTCCCTTCAGTCCGTTTCCAAGCTCGTAATTGGCTGTTATAACCGAGCAGTCGGTCATATTCTGAAGCGGAGATTCTTCTCCGATATAAACCTGTATAGGCTTCTTTCCGTCAGTCTGCTCCTGTGATTCCTTTACAAGAGAAGCAAGTTCATCCTTTGTTTCGAATGCACTTATAAGCTTTGATGCATTATCGGAATCCACAAGCTCCGGATACTTGAAAATGTTGGTTGCTCCGGATGTATATATCTGACTCTCCCCGAGGTTGATATCCAGCATATTGAGAATGCTGTCAACTATGGCCTTTACAGTACCCTTATAGCTTGTCCTTGCAAGAAGCTGTACGATACGTCCTTCGGTGATGTCTTCAACGCTCAGTCCGTTAAGTACATCATTGAGAAGCATGTTAATGCTCAGAACTCTGTTGAAGTCAAGCTCCTCTGCACCGTCCAAAACCACAGATGAAGTCTTTACGATATTTCCCTGCATCATGACGACAAGAAGCAGTCTCCTTGCATCCACAAGAGAAGTCTGTATGAACTTAATCTTGTTTGTTCTGATAGAGGGTCCTGTGACCACCGCTGCATATTTGGTATTCTCCGCAAGGTTTCTGACAAGTGTTTTTAATGTTGTCTCCAGGCGATCCACCTTTTCAAACATTTCGGTTTTCACATCGTCAATCTCATGCTTATGGTTTTCCATGAGCTGATCAACATAAAACCTGTAACCCTTGTCACTGGGGATACGACCTGCCGAAGTATGAGGCTGAACTATATACCCCATCTCCTCCAGATCACTCATTTCATTTCTGATGGTGGCAGAGCTGAGATTCAATCCGGAATACTTACTTATGGTTCGTGAGCCAACCGGTTCTCCGGTCTCAAGGTAGTTTTTGATTATCGTGGTAAGGATAACAATCTTACGTTGATCCAGTTCCATCTCTCCGCCTCCTTCTGTATTTTTTGTTAGCACTCAAAATATTGGAGTGCTAACATCTGAAATTTATAATACTCGCCTTGTAAATCTATGTCAAGAACTTTAACCAAATGCAATTGTGAATAAAAAATGAACTGTAATAAAAAAGCAGAAATCCAGCGGGGACGGTTCTCGCCGGCGAGAATCGTCCCCGCTGGATTTCCGGACAAAAAAAGAGTCAGACCGTAATGTCTGACCCTGAATAACCAGGAAAACCTCACTGTGCTTTGAAAGCTCAAATCCTTATGTACTCATTAATTAATGTGTATTCTTACCGTTAATATCTTACGCACAGCTGCCATTTTGGCAAGTTCATCATTCATCAAACCGGAACTGCCAGATACACATCTGCGTACTGCCAGCCTCTGTCGGTTACGCCTGCGGCTTCCGCATAGGTGTCATAGTATACATCTATAAGATTGCCCTTAACCGCTCCGCCGATATCTTCAACTGTATAGACAGTATTATTGATAAAGACCTTTGTTCCCATAGGAATAACACCAAGATCTGCAGCAATGGTATGATTTGCAGTGGTATATGCGCCGGAATAAGTAACTCCCGCTCCATAATAACCCGTAAGCTTGAAATTGCCGATCATATTTCCACGCTTATAATGCGTAGTTTCCTCTGTGACAACACTTCCTACCTTTGTAACCGGATTACCTGCTGACTGCTTAGCCGCAGTCTCAAAAGCCTTTAACTGCTCTGCAAGCAGCTGTTCGGCATACATTTCAGCCTGAATCTCTGCATCCATTTCAGAATCCGAAGACTGAACAAGTTCATAGCCCTTAACCATGGACTCATCACTCCAAGCTGTACCTGTGGGGCCTGCAGTGGCCGCCAAAGCAGAAGTTGAAACCAACGCGGTAATAAATAACGTTGCCGCAGCTGTTTTTAGCCCTGCCATCTTCATATAATTGTTCCTCCTATAGTTATCCTTACCCAAAGCCAGACTATATATATTGCTTTGATACAGTGTGATCATTCTCAGAATTTGGAAAATGTCTGTCTCTGCGAAGCAAGGAATCACAATCGCCTTAAATATCAACGATTTTTCTACGATTTTGCAACATACGACGTTATGACCTTAATACAGCTTTGTAAAACGGTCAACTAAAATTTTTCTAAAGTTTTTTACAAAAAACCAAAAGTCAATTAAAAAATGTACTGATTTTTTTACACCGTTAACAGCAATTCTACCGCCATTCTGTCTGTTAGATTACCGCTCTTTATGGACTCATCATACTCCAGACATCTGCTGATATAATCCTCGATGCTTTCCAGTGAATAGTGCTTTGCCTGGTTCTGGAGCCTGCCCAGTATCCAGGGGGAAACATTAACATATTTGGCAGCTTCCTGCCCGTTCATGCCCTTTGTTACCGACTCTTTGGTGAGAAGCAGCTGGTTGAAATTTCTCCTCATAAGACTCAGTATCTTCATAGGTGCTTCCTGAAGTGTAAGGAGATCGCCATAATACTGCATAGCTTTCTGTTTATTTCCGAGACTCATCTCTGTGATCATGTCGAAAACTCTGTCTTCAACATTCTGGGAACATATAGTCTCCACATCCTGATCTTCGATTATGTCCCGCTCTCCCGTATATGCTATCAGCTTTTCCAGCTCCGAAGCGATATTATCCATACTGTTTCCTGTTTTGCCGAGGATCAGCTCCATGGTTGAATTTCTGATCTTTTTTCCGGCATTGGTGAGATATCTGGCTGCCCATCTTCCAAGTTGTGCCTGATCCTGAAATCCAAGCTCACAGTCAAAACCGTTTTTCTGTATGATCTTGTAAAGCTTCCCTCTTTTGTCGACCTCTTTCTCTATAAACATAAGGTGGGCCGTTTCCGGGAAATGCTCAATATCCTCAAGATATTTCAAAAGCTTCTCAGGCGGAGCCTTTTTGAACCACTGGCTGTCGCTTACTATCACAAGTCTTCCGTTGTTATCCCCGAAAGTAAAGGGGATGGTATTCAGAATGTCTATGAGTTCGTCAACATCCGGGGCACCGTCAAAAAAGTTATATGCCATGCCTTCATCTCCACCAAAGGCTTTTTTGAAGGCTTTTTTATAGGAAAGCTTCAGAAATTCTTCTTCTCCGTAAAGTAGATAGTACGGCTTGAAATCTCCGCTTTTAAGATCAACTCCAAGCTGCTGATAATCATTTTCGTTTTCTTTTTTTTTGTATGCCATAGGATCTCCGATGAATTATTTTAAAACCACCGGGGACGGTTCTCGCCGGCGAGAACCGTCCCCGGTGGTTTTCCATGTAGTAAAGTATATCTCCCGCTCATGCTTTAGCACAAGCGGGAGATATAACATTTCAGTATTATAGATTTTCGCCTCAGGCGGCCGGTTTTGGATGCGGCTCAAATCAAACAATCATATCCATCGGCTGGATACTGCTTATTTGAAGCTTACAGAATTGAGTATCTTGTCGCCCATGGTTCCGTCGCTGAGATCCACTCTTACTATACCGATTGATACAGCATGAGTATCATCCAGCTGGGTAAGGTACTCTGTCCATTCGTAACCTATGTTCTTGTAGGTACGTCCCTTGAAGGTCTTTCCTCCGATTTCACGGTCATCGATATCCTTGTAGTTCTCAAATTTCTCTTTATAAGTATCGAACTTGTCCAGGTTTTCTTCAACCTTGAACTGGATAAATCCTGCACCGAAGGAGTTAATGTCTTCGTTCTCTACGAGGTGTGCCTTCTTCTCATCATATGCCCATCCGGAATCAGGAATCTGCATGCCGATCTTAACGATATCATCCTTATTTCCCCATGGAGTGATTTCAATGGTGAAGTCCTTCATCTTGGCATTGGCAGTCGCCGCCTTATCAGCTTCACTTGCCTCAGCCTTTACAGCATCAAGATATTTAGCTTCTGCATCCGAGCCCTTGAAACCGCTGGTATTGAAGCTGCTTACACGGAAAACTCCCGGTTCCTTCGTTGCATCCTTTTCATCAAAGTTAACATAGATGAAGTGATTGGAATCATCCTTGGATATCCACTTATAGTAACGCTTATTGCGCTGCATGTGGTCGGAATACTCTTCCTTATCAAACTCACCCTCTACTCCGAAGTGATCTGCCAGATCTTCATAAGTAAGATTGAAAACGTCCTTTGCAACCTTATTAAGCCATACATAACCCTTCTGAAGATCTTCTTCGCTCACCAAACCGTCTCCGGAAGCAACTCCGTCAGGAACCTTCTTTCCGGAATCTGCGGCTGCTTCTGTTTCGGAAGCATTGTCCTTAGCTTCTGTTGTTTCCTTAGCCTCTTCAGTCTCGTCTTTACTCTCGGATGCCTCTGTTGCTGCAGTCTCTGCAGGTGTCGATCCGTCATCACGCACCATGGTGTAATGTGCAACATCCAGCATGTCAAGCTTTAATGTATCGCCCTCAAGTTCATATTTATACTTTGTGGTGCCGTAAACCGTGATTTCTCCCGGTTCCCATGTGATATCAAGAAGGCTGTGGAAAAGATTGAATTTTCCGGTTCCGTCCTTATAAAGCTCCAGATATGTGTCTCCCATACCTGCCTCTACAAGCATCTCATGGGTTACGGGATGACCGCCTGCTTCGTACTCATAGATTATAAATTTACCTACATCGGCGCTGTTTGCCTCGGCCTTTTTCTCAGCCTCTGTTGCCGCTTCTGTAGCTGCCTCTGTTTCTTCTTTTTTCCCGGTTTCTTTTTCCTTAGCTGCCTCGGTTGCTGCAACCTTTGTCTCTGTCGCTGTTGTTGCTGCTGTTTCTGCTTCCTTTGAACCGCCGCCGCAAGCCACAAGCATTGACATGGATCCTGCTATGATCATCGCTATCAATAGGTGTCTCTTTCTCATAATGCCCCTCCTTGTTAAAAGCTTCCATTAATACTCTGTAAAATATTTTATTCTTTAATCACCATAAAGTAAATAATGTTTCCTAATCATTTCAAATACTGAAAGACCGGTTCCGCCGGGGCACATGAAGGTCAGAGCCGGTGGGCATCCATTTGAATGCCCACCGGCTCTGACCGTATTTCGCTCCTAATGAGCTGTCACGCTATTAAATTATTTCACCAGCTTCTCCGCAAGATCCGCTATAACAAGAGATGCCTTTGCAAAATCACTGTACTTTGTAAACTCAACCGGACAATGACTGCGTCCCGCCTTACTGGGAGTAAAAATCATCACAGTCGGCAGGGTCTGCCCTATCTCAAGTGCGTCGTGACCTGCACCTGACGGAAGCTTCCTGTAGCTGTAACCTCTTTCCTTGCAGCTGTCTTCAAGAACCGACAACATTTCCCCGCTCAGGAATACAGGTTCAATGATAAGTTTCGTGTCCATGGTATAGGAGCCGCCTACAGCAGCGGTTTCCCTGTCAAGGGCAGCTCTTATCCTGTTGGTGATATCCACGAGATTGGCGTTGTTCATGGAACGTATGTCCACTGTGAATTCACATTTCTCCGCAACGATATTCATGCCTCCGGGCACGGTTTTGATAAGACCTGTGGTAGCTACTGTACCATCTGCCTTTTCCCTTGCCCAGTCAGGAATTTTGGAAATGACCTTTGTGGCAGCTTCAACTGCATCAATCCTCATATCCATCGGAGTTGTTCCCGCATGATCTGCTCTTCCGTTTACAGTAACCATGTATCTCTGTATACCCACTATGCCGTTTACCAGACCTATTTCAATGTTTTCGGCATCAAGCACAGGTCCCTGCTCGATATGGAGCTCCAGGAATTTTCCGATGGAGCCCTCCGGCCATTTTGCATCAGTAATTTTTCCAGGATCAAGCCCATATCCAAGCATGGCATCATAAATCGAAATTCCGTCTATGTCTTTGTACTTTTTGCAATATTCGGTGTCACGATGTCCAAGCATGGCTCCTGATCCGAAATAACCGGTTCCGAAACGCATTCCTTCTTCATCCATAAAACCGGCAGCCACAAAATTTCTCTTTAGCTCAATTCCTTTTTCTTTAAGGATCCTGGCGATCTCTATGGCACAAACCACACCGGCTATACCGTCATAGTCTCCTCCGTTTATAACTGAGTCATAATGTGATCCCATCATAATGCAGGGAAGTGTTGGATCCTCTCCCGGAAGCACGCCGAAAACATTTCCCGCCGCATCCTCTCTCACTTCCATTCCGGCATCCGCCATTATCTCCTTCAGGTAATCAGCCGCCTCCCTTGTTTCTTTTGTAAAGGGAAGTCTGGTGCAGCCGTTACCCGGTGTTGCCGTAAACCGCTTTAAATGCTCTAAATTCTCACAAATACGTCCTGTGATTACATCTATATTCATTTTTAATTTCCTCCGCTCTTAAAGGGTTCATACCCTTGGCTCTTTTCTTTTTTTAACCGGTCTATGACCTGGATCTTAAACGGAGAATACAAAACAGCCAGTAAGATCAATACAAATCCCAAAACGCAGAGTGTGTCATTACACGAATTGTTCCCTGCGATGATAATGAAAAAAGCTGCCATTATCACCAGGAAAGCAATTGTCAGGGCACCTGCGTGTGTATGAAAAAATCTGTTTTCCATTGCACTTCCTTCTCTAATTTGAAAACGCTGATCAAACCCGGAAAACCAACCAGCGGATTTCCGGTCTGATATATGAAATCCGATGCCTCAAACCTGACGTCAGATTCCAAGCATTACTGTTCCGAAAACAAACAATCCTACAATAATAGCTGTTGTACATGTAAGAACCATTACAATGCTCAGAACCTCACCTTCCCTGCCAAGTATATTGGCAGTCGTGGTTCCCAGAATGATCTTGCTTGGACTGCAGGCTGAACCGTAGGCACCTCCCGCCGACTGGGCTCCCAGGATTATTTCCTTATTGATTCCGAGAAGTTCGGCAGTAGTTGACTGGAAGCCTCCAAAAAGAATATTGGAGCTCATATTGCTTCCTGTCATGAAGGTTCCCAAAAGACCGACAAACGGGGCGAAAATCGCATAAACCTTACCCAGAACATTAGCGATACCTACTGCCATGACCTGTGTCTGTCCCGTTCCGTCCATGATCCTTGACATGATAACCAGACCGATGACCGATATACCGGATGGTATGGTCATAGCCACAGACTTCACGAACATCCTCTTGATTCCGCCTTCTCCCACCCATCCATGGGCTTTGTAATAAATCATTCCGAAAATGGAGGAAAGGAAAAGAAACATGCTGGCATGAGTAAAAGGAACAAAGGATAATGTGGCCTGCTTGTTGACAAAACCATATCCGGTCATAGTTCCAACAAACGAAAGAGAAATACTGAACTGCCCCAAAAATTCATTTACAGGTTTGATCACAAGCACCAGTAAGGTAATCACTGACAGAGCGATATAAGGCACGAAAGCCTGCACAAGAGTCATTCCGTTTTCGTCATTGTTTTCCACGGCGGTTTCTTCTTCCCTGTTCATGATAGGACTGTCATCTATGCGCCATTCATCCCTGTACATCTTTGTTTTGCTTAACATGATTACCGCAACAAGAGATATACATGCCGGAATAAAGCAGCATAATGTTGTGTTCATCCGGGACAGCAGAAGCTCGCCGCCACCCTGGATCAGAGACATTATCATAACAGCAAAAAGACCCTTTTTGAGAGCTCTTCCCCTACCATAGTAAAAGCACATTGCTATACCACCGACAAAGTTCCAGAACCATATGAACACAGCTGTCCACATGGCTGTAACCAGATACTCTTCAGTTCCCGCCGCAAGACCTGCAGACATGGCAAGTGAATCCCAGGCTGCACCCAAAGTTCCGAAGGTATTGCCCCAGGCCTGTCCCAGAAGAGGGATAACAACCGCCCAAAGGGGCTTAACGCCGATTCCTATAAGAAGAGGAGCTCCCACTGCCACAGGCACTCCGAACCCGGTGATGCCCTGAAGAAAGCTCTCAAAAATCCATCCCATGGCAAGCACCAGAATTAGCTCATTGGGTATAAGCTTTTTCATTCCGTTTCTGATGGCAGAAAATGCATTAGCTTCGTCACAGACCTGATACATCAGAATTGCAGTCCACACGATAACGAGAATCACAAGAGCATTGAAGATACCCTTGGCACTCTCAATGGCCAGCAGTTTCATATCAGCCTTATAAAACAGCAAACCTGTGACAGCTGTGATCAAAAGACCCACCGGAGCGGCTTCTGTAGCCCCCCAGCGAAACCTTATCAGAAGGATCAGCAGTACTATGATAGGCAGTACCGCTAACCCCCATGTAAATAAAGTTACAGGAACATTCATAATATTCTCCTGAATAGTTAATTTGATATGATGCGGTTTTAAACGCCACGGCGTTCACACCGCATCACCTACCGATACCGGAAATTCCGAACGGGAGAATCATCTTCCCCCTTTTTAAATGTCAGGAATAAATAACCGTGCCGGTCTCTCCTGCGATACCTGCTGCCGCCTTTTCAAGAAGCGTGATGAGCGTACGTCTGCCTTTTCCCGACTCTGCAAAGCGTATGCCGGCCTCAACCTTGGGAAGCATTGAACCCTTGGCAAACTGATTCTCTCTTATATATTCCTTAGCCTGAGTTACGCTTATCTGAGACAGCCACTCCTGGTTTTCCTTGCCCCAGTTTATGGCCACCTTTTCAACAGCCGTAAGTATCACGAAATAATCCGCATTAAGCTCGGCCGCAAGGAGGCTTGAAGCATTATCCTTGTCTATAACTGCATTGACGCCCTTTAGCCTTCCGTCCTTATCACAGATCACCGGGATGCCTCCGCCGCCGCAGGTTATAACGATATGCCCTGCATCAAGCAGAGTCTTTATAGTCTGAAGCTCGCGGATCTTCTTCGGCATGGGAGAAGCCACTACGATACGGTAACCTCTTCCGGCGTCTTCCATACATTTGATTCCGTTCTTCTCGTTCTCCTCAGCCTCTTCTTTGGTGAGGAAACGTCCGATAGGCTTTGAGGGATGCTCAAATGCCGGATCATCGGCTGCAACCTCCACCTGGGATAATATAGTAGAAACCTTTACATCCATTTTTCTCTTCAGGAGTTCATATTTGATCGCATTCTGAAGGTCGATACCTATATATCCCTGGCTCATTGCAACGCTGCTGGGCAGCGGAATCTTTGAGTACTCTTCAGAGGTTCCGCAGAGTCCATCCATAGCCTTCTGTATCATGCCCACCTGGGGACCGTTACCGTGGGTCACACAGATGGTATAACCCTGTTCAGCCATGTCCACTATGGTTCTGGCTGTTTCCGCAACAGCAACCTGCTGCTCTTCTATAGTGTTGCCGAGGGCGTTTCCGCCCAGGGCAATAACGATAGTCTTTTTCATCACATTCACCCGTATCCCGTCCTCTATTTAAACCCCAGCTTCTTTGCATAAGCTCTGACAGCCTTTTCGAAACAGCAGATAGGAGGATGTACGGTTCCGGCACCGATCTGTCCCTTTCCTGCAACCTTGTTGGCTATTCCGGTGTTGATAACAGGAGTGATTCCCTTCTCTACCACAAGCCGGGCATCTATGCCGAGACAGATTCCCTGGAAATTCCAGGTCGGAACAGTAAAGTTGGGATTACGTGAAATACAGATTTCTGTCATTTCATTGGAGGTTCTGAGAGCATCCTCATAACCGCCTGCTCCCACAAATCTTGTAACTGCAGGTGCCGCGATCATTGCCATGCCGCCTACGCCGAAGGTCTCTGTGATGGCTGAATCTCCCATATCAGGGCAGGCATCCTCTGCATCATAGCCCGTAAAGTAGAGACCCTGAGGTGTGTTGACCGGACCTGTGAACCACTCGTCACCCATTCCCGCGATTCTGATACCAAACTCATAACCATTTCTGCACATTGCCGTTACGATGGTTCCGTCTGTACCCTGTCTTGCATAATCCATAACAGCCTTTCCTGTAGCCATCATGATATTAAGGAAGAACTGGTCTGTATCCGAAAGGAACTTAATGACGTCAAAACGATCCTTCTCATCCATATCAAGCTTTGTGATGGCCGGTGCAACCTCCTTAAGGAAAGCAAGGGATGCAGCGATATTTCTCTGATGGAACTCATCTCCCATGGCAACAGCCTTTGCGATAAGAGGATTGATGGAAAGACCGTTATCCATTTCTCTCAGTACTCTTCCGAGAGTCGGACCGAGAACATCTCTCATCCAGCGAAGTCTGTTGACAACCTCAGAATCATAAGCACCGAAACGGAGAACCTTACCTATTCCTTCGTTCATCGTGCAGTATGCCCTGTTTCCGTTGGTCTCGTTCTCAACAACAAATACGGCCATATTAGGTGATGTGATACCACCCATAGGTCCCACTGCATTGCAATGATGGCATGGGATGAACTTTATCTCACCTGCCTCCAGCATCTTTGCAGCTTCTTCCTCTGTCTCTGCCCACTCCTCGAACATTACGGCACCGATACATGAGCCCTGCATCGGTGAAGGCATATTCTTATAATCAACAGGCGGACCTGCGTGAAGGATCACCCTGCCGTTATTCTCTGCAAACTCAGGGATAACCTCTTTAGCACGTACATTGTCCTTAAGTACCGGCTGTGAAGCGATGACTCTGCCGATAACTTCATCGTTATAAGCATCTATCTCTTCATGGCCTCTCAGGAAGTTAAGAATCTTTATCATCTCCAGATCTCCACCTGCAGGCGGCATCCAGTCGTACTGAACCACTTCGCATCCGAAATCTTCTGCAACCTCTGCAAAGCTCTTAAGTCCGATGTTTATGATCCTTGGCTTTGATGACAGAAGATCCTTAAGCTTATCTGAAGGAGCATGCTTTTCACAGGCAATTACTTCCTTTTTCCTTATCTCCTTCTCCGGCTCTTCGAAATCTCTTCCGATGGCTCTTATAGCGGTTCTTACCGCAAGCTTATTGGTATCGCAAACGATAACCCCGGCCTCCTTAAGTTTATTGACCGCATCATCATATCCCTGATAATCTGATTTTGTTCCGCAGACTGTTGAAACAAAGAATACCTTCCTGTCTGCATCCTCTGCCTTCTTCTGAAGCCTCTTTATGGATGGAAGCAGTGCCCCTGCCATATCCTCATGGGAACCATAACCCAGCATAATGTCCAGAAGGATGACTCCTGTGGATTCATCATCAACCGCACTCTCCATGCACTCGATTCTCTTTGCAGGGTCGATCATGGGGTGTGGCTTGCCCTTTGTGTAAGCATCATCACCGAGGTCAACAACCACATGTCCGTCAAGTCTCAGCATGTAACCCTCAACGTCCTCAGGGGGAACCTTACAGCCCATGGCATCCTTAATGAGCATGGCTGCTTCATTGGCAAGGGTTCCGCCGGAATAGTAGGCCTTTATGGTCTTCTTATCTTCTGCTTTATAAAATTCAGATTCATCGACCTCTACAGTACCCTCCGGTATCTTCTGACCACGTACAAGGCCGACAGCTGTTCTTGCAGTTTCATCCAGGGTATAGCAATGATAGAAGTTTTCCTCATGATACTCAGGCTTCTCACCTACAAATAAAGTAACAACGGGCTTGCTGAAGCTGCTGAGTCTTGCCGAGATCTTGTCCCTTACAGCCTTTGCAGGCGGTTTTGAAACGATGATGACCACCTTGACTTCTTTGTCATCCTCCATGGCATCTATCATATCCATCATGGTGATTCCACCTATTTTCTCATTGAGATCCCTGCCGCCGATGCCGATAGCATTGGTAACACCCTCACCAAGTCTGTCAATGATGGTTGTAAGCTCCTGTATGCCTGTTCCTGAAGCACCGATGATTCCGATGGAACCGGGAGCCACCTTATTGGTAAAGGCAATGGGAACACTTCTTATGATTCCTGTTCCGCAGTCAGGTCCCATTACAGCAAGTCCCTTTGCATGAGCTTTTTCTTTTAATGCTTTCTCATCTTCAATGGTGACATTATCACTGAACATGAAAACATTAAGTCCCTCATCCAACGCCCTGTCTGCCTCAAGTGCCGCATAGGCACCGGGGATGGAAATAACTGCAAGATTCGGATTATCGGCCTTCTTCAATGCCTTCTCCCAGCTCTTTACACTCTCCCTTTCATGAGTGCCCTCATTGGCTGTAGCCTGCTTCTTAAGGAAGGTGTCGATGGTCTCCATGACATTTGTGATGCGTTCCTCATTATCAATGTCAGCAACAACCACCATATCGTTTGCGGTTGCCGCCATAAGCTCCTCTGTATCAAGTCCGCTGCTCTTAAAAATATCCTTATTGGAAGGTGTGGCCATCATTACCTGGATCTTATTTACTCCTTCAAGTGAAGAAAGCTCATTAGTAAGAAGCATCAGTACAACTGAATCCTGGTAACAGCCCTTCTTAACAACTGTCTTTATCATCTGTTTCTCCTCTTTAATTTCATGTTTTTACCGTTTATCTCTGACATACATCTTTAGGTCTGTCCGATTCATTAATATCTGTTAATAAGCAGGTCAGTCTGCAAATCTGTTCTTATGATCCCATCTGTCGAAATGGATGGCATCGCCCTTTAAATAATCAACCAGCTCATCTACTACCTCGATACCACCGTTTTTGTAGTAGTTGTCTCTTCTCATAACCGCACGCTCGCCGGGGTAGTAAACCTTGTCAAATCCAACAGCAGGCTTCATTGATCCAAGCTCATCACAAACCTGTGACATGTTCTTCATAAACTGTTCTCTGCCGCAGAATCTTTCAGGATCGATAACGATTATGGTCTGACCAAGCTCTCGACCCTTTGAACAATCAAAGTACATTGAGCTTACATGCTTACCGAAAGGCACTCCCAGAAGCACGCCCGAGAAGATGTCAACCATCATCATGAGACCGTAACCCTTGGCTCCTGCGATAGGTGTGAGAGCATTGACCTTATGAGGATCTGTAACCGGCTCACCGTTTTCATCAACTGCCCAGTCAGCCGGAATGGATGCTCCCTGAGAACGCTTATCAAGGATCTTGCCCCAGGCCTGAACTGTTGTAGCCATGTCAAAAACCACCGTTCTTTCATCCGCTGTAGGAACTGCAAAGGAAATAGGGTTTGTTCCGTAATACGGCTCTGCTCCGCCGTAAGGAACTGCCATAGGGTCTGACTGGCAGAATGTTATGGCCGCAAGTCCCTGCTTTGCACACATCTCTGTATAGTAGCCGATAGAACCGGTGTGGGAGACATTGGCCATACCAACCACTGCAACTCCGTTTTCCTTTGCCATCTCGATAGCCTTTTCCGTAGCCTTTGTAGCCACCCAGTAGCCGATACCGTTATCTCCGTCCATAATGGCTGAGCATGGACCTGTCTGCTTCCAGACGATGTTGGGGTCCTTTGTGATACCGCCCTTAAATATTCTTTCGCAGTAGTACTCAACACGAACCGCACCATGTGAGGCATATCCGCGCTCATGTGCCCAGGTCAATATCTCCGCAGTCTGTTCTGCATGATCCTCATGAAGACCTGCCTGGATCAGCTTGTTCTTCATCAAACCTTTTAATTCTTCCCTTGAAAGCTTCATAATTAAATCCTTTCGAATAACTTTTTCTTATAGCCAAAACCGATATATCTTTTTTCGAAAAATCCCCAGCTAATACGGCTGGGGAATTTTTTGTCATTTGTATGTACAGGGGGATATAGTATGATAATAAGCTTCATCAAAGCTCTACTTCTCTGTTGCAGTCCTTAGAATAAATGTAGATAAGGTCTTCCTCTTTACCTACTGCATAGCATGCCTGCGGGCAATAAGCATCCATAAATACATAGTCGCCCTTCTTTACGGGAATCCACTCATCGTCAAGTCTGTACATTCCCTTGCCCTGAAGGAAATACATACCATGCTCCTGGATATGTGTCTCGATATATCCGTGTGAAGCACCAAGCTTGAACTTGAGAATGTGCATGTTCATATCAAATCCAAGATCCTTTGGAAGGAAATCCTTGACATGACAGTTCTTCATGCCCTCATACTCCTCATAAGGAACATCGTTGATATTGCCTACAACTGTGTGTGCTGCATATCCCTCAAGAGGAACATATCTTCTTCTGTAGATGTAAAGCTTTGCATCTGCGCCTGATTTATTCACAAAAGAAATATTATTTCCTGCAGGTGAATACATATATCCGCCGGTCTTAAGTACTGCAGTCTCATCAGCATTCCTGGCTTCAACCTCGCCCTCGATCACATAAATGAAAGACTCGATTCCTTCGCCGCCGATGGCATCTGCATGTCCCTCAGCGTGTGCTGTACAGATATAATCCGCAAATGTTGCTCCCATTGAAGGAGATCCAAGAATTGTAGTGTCACAGTTTGTGTAACCCGGAATGCTGTTCTTAACAAGTCCATCCGGTTCGAGCAATACCCAGTTATCTTTTTTAACAACTGATCTTGTCATCAAAAGCTCATCTCTGTATCCTACCTGACCATTTAAATAGCTCATGTTTTTTTACCTCTCCTCATAATATATTGGTTTTTCATAAATTTTTGGTTTGCCAACCATTTTTTATAGTTAAATTATGACAATTTCTGCATGGAATTACCATTGAGAAACTAGATAAATAAATCTCCGTCTTTTATCCATACAGGATAAAATTATCATTCGATAAAGAGTATTTTTGTCATTTCTTTTATAATAAATGTATATAAAACAAGACTTAGAGGAGCTTTTCCTATCGGTGCCCCTTTATGGGTATAGTATTCCGGAAACCCGGAGATACGGAAACAGTCATTCTAAAAAGGGAGGACATTATGCTGAAGACAGACATATTAATACTTAAAGATGATGATTACAGAAAAGAAGCCACCATATACCGGGACGATGCTGCAGCTCCCAAGGGAGCATTGCTTTATTTCCACGGCGGCGGCTTACTGTACGGAGACAGGGAAGATCTTCCCGGATATCACATATATGAACTTACTCAGGCCGGTTACGTGATCGTGGCCTTTGACTACCCACTGGCACCTGGCATGATGCTTGAAGGTATATTCCGTGATGCAGTAGATTCTGTTAATGACTTCTGCCAACATAAGGACAAGTATTTCTGCGACGGACTTCCCTATTTTCTTTTCGGGCGTTCTGCCGGAAGTTATCTCGCACTTCTGGTAACAGCAAAGGGAATACTTTCATCACCCCCTGCAGGAATCCTTTCCTACTACGGCTACGGTTTCCTCTGTGACGTATGGTACGCTTCACCAAACACCTACTACAACAGCTTTCCGAAGATCTCCGAAAAGGATCTGCCTGCTTCAGACGGAAATATAAGCACCAGAGGTCCTCTGGAAACCCATTACAATGTCTACGTTTATGCAAGACAGACCGGAAAATGGAAGGATATGATCTATAAAGGCAGAGACAAGGACTTTTTCCTTGATTATTCCCTTCGGGTCGATGCTCATATAAACTGTCCTGTTTTATGCGCCCACAGTATAGGTGACCCGGATGTACCATACGAAGAATTCCTGAAGCTCTGCTCGCAATACAGATCGACCAGATTCATTTCCACTCAGAAAATTCACGATTTCGACCGCCTGGAGGACCACCCCGACACCACAAGACTTCTGAAAAATACGATAGAGTTTCTAAATAAAAATACTGCCGGATGCTGAAACATTTCAGCATCCGGCATAAATTTAGCCAGACCCCGGAGGGTCTGGCCAGGAGACATACAGCACTGAATGCTATACGCTTTTATCGAAAATTGTTCCTTTCCGGAAAGCTGCTGCCTGGGGGATAGACTTCATAAGAAGATAGTAGCAGAGTCCGGTAGGAATCAGACTTACATACCATGAAAGATCCATGATGAAAAGTGAACAAACAGAGCCTACTATGATGGCAATGATGCCTGCCCAGTTAACACCTTTGAACGGGCCATTCTTATCGTAAACATCGTCAATATTAAGCTTCTCCTTGCGAAGGATATAGTAATCAACTACCATTACCGCGAATATTGGTCCAAGGAATGCCGAGTAGAACTGGGTAAACATTGAAAGACCTGCTGCTGATTCTGCTGTAACAAGCTTCCACGGCATACAGCAGATGGATAAAAGGCCAACCAGAATCGTTGCAGGCTTCCATGACATATGGAAAGACTCCATAAGGATATAGGAAGGGGGAACGATGTTATTTAAAACGTTGGTTGTAACCTGTGCAAATGCAATGAAAACAAGTGTGACAACAGTAAGAACCTTGCTTCCCATCAGTGATGAGAATACTACTACAGGATCTGAATTGCCTGTTGCCGCAGTTACCAGAAGTCCGATGAGACCCATGAAAAGAGTTACCGGAAGGATGGCAATTGTATAGATAGACGCTGTAACAGGTGCGCTGATATCTTTCCTCAGATTTCTTGAATAGTCCGAAGCATTTATGATCATAGTGGAATAAATACCAAGGAAGGATGTGGTTGCAGCCCAAAAGGGAAGTCCCCAGGTTCCTTTGATTCCGTCAAAAACTCCGCCGATCTCTGTAGAGAATCTCGTATTTACCACATAAAGCATGTAAACAAGTATGGAGATGATGAATATACATGAGATATTCTCAAGCCACTTGATACCCTCAAAGCCCTTGATGGCGAGACCCACCTGAAGAATGGTGAACAGAATGTACACCAGTACCAGATTGTCAAAACCGAAAAGGATCTTGAAACAGCTGTTTATCGCTCCCGCACCTACCCAGCTCTGATATCCGAACCATACGATGGCCGGAAGTCCGCGGAGTATTCCCGGAATCTTGATTCCGTTTGTTCCGAAACAGCTTCTCATCTGGCAGGAAAAACCGATGCCGTATTTCTGTCCGCATTTTCCTATAGCCGCAAGCGCCACTGCGATAACTATACATCCTATACTCATTGCCAGTACCGCCTGAAATACCGTCAGTGTTCCGATCAGCGCAGCGCCCATGGAAAAGGTACCGATGGATACACAGCCGCCCATGAAGCTGGCCGCATATGATACATGACCAAAAATTCGTTTTTTGGTAGGTAAGATATCTTCACTCACGCCCTGTACGAGTGAAGGGTTTAATGCCATATTATCAACGATCATTTTACAAATCTCCTAAATATTTTCCTTAAATCCCAAAGTATTCACCTGTATTGGATCAGTGTCAGGAATCCGTATACTTTATCCGAATCTTCCGCCAAGACCTTTAATCCAATACTATACACCGGTCATTTGATTTTCTTCACCAGTTCGCCATAGCCCCTGCCGGCAACAACATTACCATCCTCGGCAACTACTGTTCCGCGGATGATGGTACATACGGGAAGTCCCTTGCCCTTCATGCCCACAAAAGCAGATATCTTATTTACATATTTTAATGAATCTGCGGTTATCTCCCACTCCCTTTCAGGATCCAGGATCACTAAATCCGCATCAAAGCCCGGCTTAATGTCTCCCTTTTTACCGTAAATGCCGAAAGCCTTTGCAGGATTTACCGCCATGGCCTTTGTAAGAACCGTAGGACAGACATTACGCTTTACACAGCCCTCGTCGAAAGCTATCTGGAAGCAGTTCTGGATACCGGAAATGCCTCCCCAAACGTCGAAAACATTATCGATCTTCTGACCCAGAATCTCCTTATACTTTTCATCATAGGTGCATGGTGAATGATCCGATGCGATACCGCTGAAGGTTCCGTCTTCCACATACTTCCAGAGTCTGTCCACTTCTTCCTTTGAGCGGAGAGGCGGAGCACACTTGTAAAGCGGTCCGTTCTCTATTACATCATCCTCTGTAAGGCTTAAGTAATGTGCACAGGTCTCTGCTGTAATGTCATAGCCTTCCTGCTGTGCTTCCTTTATCCTCTGAGCAACATCGGGACTTGATACATGGCAGATATGTGCCTTACAGCCTGTAGCCTTTGCGATCTCAATGATATCAACTGTGGCAAGCATCTCAGCTATAACAGGGCGGGAATCCAAAAATCCCTTCCAGTCCAGACGCCCGGCATTCTTCATTCTCTGCTCCTGCCACTTGATTGCAGAAAAATCTTCACAGTGGAATCCGGCTCTTCCGTCAAACTCCTTTATTATCTGCATAGCCTCATAAGCCTGTCCGTAATTAAGCGGTGCATAATCCGGAGAAACCGGTCCGATGAAAGACTTAAACGCCACGCAGCCCTTGTCATCAAGGCCTTCAAGATCCCGGAAATTGTCAGGGATAAGCCCACCCCAGAAACAGTAATCCACGTAAGCATTTTTATCAACAGCCTCAACCTTTTTGTCAAAAAGTTCTGCATTGGTAAGAGCCGGCTCATTCTGAAGCGGCATATCGATGATGGTGGTATATCCGCCTACCGCAGCTGCAGCAGTACCATGCTCATAGTCCTCTCTCCAGGTATATCCCGGGTCATTGAGATGAGCATGTGTATCAATGGCGCCCGGGAATACCAGCTTCCCTTCCGCATCTATAACTTTTTTTGCCTCCGGAAGTTCACCTTCATCAAGTAAAGCAGCGATTCTTCCGTTCCTTACCGCAATATTCTGCTTTACGACTCCGTCAGACATTACAACTTTTCCGTTTTTTATAAGCAAATCATACATAATACTTTCTCCTCGGAATCAGTGGGTCCTATAACTTTTCCGAGCCACCCACGATCTCGTTTTCTTCCTTAATTTTTCTGTACAAGGCTCTGTTTTCCTCATACAGAGCCCTGTTCTTTTTGTTGATTTTAAATTCCTTAACCTTAATCACTATGGTAAGTACACAAAGCATCAATGTTACAGCCAAACCAATGGCAGCTATAAAAGGCATTTGAACAAAAAAGGCAAATGCATCGAACACACACCATGCTGCGGTAAGGGATATAAGGCCCGCTCCTGCTACATTTTTGTATGGTATATAACACGATTCTTTCATGCTTTATGCCCTCGCACTTGAAAGGGTTTTGCCGCTTTCAAGGTCATCAAGAACTGTTCCCTTCCTGAAATTTGCACAGGATGGCATCTTCTTCATGAGAATGTAGAAAAGAATGCCTGTAGGGATGGTTGCAGTAAAGAAGGAAATATCAACATTGACAAGACCGATGACAGCACCAACCGCAATTGCGATGATAGCAGCCTTATTAACACCCTTATGATCACCCTCTTCATTGTAAAGATCCTTCAGAAGGCTCTCTGAAATACGGCACTTATGCAGGATAAAGTAATCAGTGATAAGGACTGCAAAGATAGGTGCAAAGAACGCAGTGTATATCTTACAGAAAAGAGCAAGACCTGCTGCTGAACTGTCATTTGTAAGGATCCATGGGCAGGTACAAACTGCAAGGATACCAACAAGGATAACCGCTGTTTTATGCTTCATCCTGAATACATCCATAAATGCATATGCCGGCGGGATAACATTGGAAGCAAGGTTTGTTGAAATCTGTGCCATGATGATAAAGCTGAGAGTTACCACAAGAACAAACTTGCTGTCTACCATCTCATAGAAAGCATTGATAGGATTTGCAACACCTGTTGCCGAACATGCCATAGCACCGATCATACCGAGGAGTACTGTTGCGGGAACCATAGCCAGGAAATAGGAAAGACCTCTGACAGGTGCCGAATACCCGGCCTTCATCTCTCTCGAATAGTCGCCGGCATTTAACATTACTGTTGTACTGTTGCCGAAGAATGCTATGATCGCTGCAACGAAGGGCATTCCCCAGGAACCTTCATGACCCAGAAGATTTGTTGAAATTACATCCCACTGTGTTGTAACGCAAAGATACAGGAGATAGAACATTGCAAAGGTGATAACGGCACCACCAACGTTTCCAACCCACTTTGCACCCTGAAAACCCTTTGTGGAAAGATAGATCTGTAATAACTGGAATAAAATAAAGAAAATGATATATCCGTACTGTATATTCAATCCGAAGGCCCTGAATATGTTGTTAATGGCTGTACCGCCGAGCCATGTCTGATATCCGTACCATACGATGGCCGGAAGGCCTCTCAGAAATACGGGAACGATGTTTCCCTTTGTTCCAAACGCCATCTTTAGCTGGATGGAGTAAGGAGCACCTGTGGTGTATGAGAACTGATCGTTGCATGCGATACCTACAACAAGTATCGTTGAACCGATCAAAACCGCAAGGAACAGCTGAATAAGATTCAGACCGTTATCAAGCTGTGCAGATCCCATTGATAGGGTACCTATGGAGATGCATCCTCCAAGCCAAAGCATGGTATTTGATCCCCAACCCATTATTCTGTCTTCTTTTTTTATAGGCATGATAGAACTTGCCTGTTTAACTTCTTTTGCTTCACTCATTTTGTTTCTCCATGAAATAAACACGATGCAGGGCACGTGCCCGACATAGACATTAACCGAACTTTATCTGACAGGGGGTGACATACTTTCCGTAGCCACACATTTTATCCATATAGACTCCATCCTGTGCCACTACCTGGCCTCTGATGACAGTCAGAACAGGTGCTCCCTTTCCGCTCTCTCCGTTGAAGCAGGAAACATGACCTTTGGTGAAGAGCTTCTCCTGCTCTACCTTCCAGGGCTTCTCGGGATCAACAATTACGATATCTCCGTCAAATCCGATCTCGAATGCACCCTTCTTACCATACAGGCCGAAAACCTTGGCCGGGTTATAATCCATAACCTTCGAAATAAGGGTAGGACTAAGCTTTTTCTTATGAACCACCATATCGAACATCATGGGAAGGAAGAACTGGATGGCATTAAGACCGCCCCAGGCATGCCAGATATCCTTTGTGGCATTGTCCTTCTCCTCATCTGCCGCAGGTGAATGGTCACTTCCCACACAGGAAAGTGTACCGTCAAGTACATAATCCCAAAGCTTTTCCATATCCTCCTTTGTTCTCATCGGAGGAGTACACTTTGCGGGTGCTCCCTTTTCAAATACAAAATCCTCTGTATATCCGAGATAATGAGGGCAGGTTTCTGCTGTTATGGGAAGACCTTCATGAATGGCATCCTTAACAACCTGTGCTACCTTTGGATGGCTGATGTGGCATATATGAACTCTTGCGCCTGTTGCTCTCGCCATATCGATAACATTCTTGGTTGCAACATATTCTGTCCACACATCATGAGAGTCAAGGAAATCTCTTATCTTTTCCTCATTTGTACGACCCTTTTTAGCCTTGGCTTCCTTCTCACGTTCAAGAACCTGTCCGTACTCCTCGCAGTGGAATCCGCAAAGAGCGTTATAAGGCTTAAGTACCTCAAGAGCTTTTCTTATGTTTCCGAGATTAACTGTAGGGAACAGATCTCCGTTGGGACAGGTAAAGCCTTTGAATGCTGCAACACCGCAGTTATGAAGATCAACAAGATCCTTGATATTGTTCTTTACGCTTCCAGGCTCATCGTTATAATCGCCGACTATTCCACCCCAGAGAGCAAAATCCACGTATGAATGCTTACTTATCTTTCCATACTTTAAGTCAAAGATTTCTTTATTCATGAGTGATGGATCGTTATTGAGCGGCATATCGATGAGACAGGTACAGCCTGCTGAAACTGCTGCTCTTGAGCCTGTTTCGAAGTCCTCCCTGTATTCGAAACCCGGCTCATTAAGATGGGCATGACAGTCGATGATTCCCGGGAAGATAAGATTTCCCTTTGCATCGATGATCTCCTTTGCATTGATTTCCTCGTCAGGTGCAAAAAAACCTGCATACTTACCATCTTTGATGGATATCTGAGCCTCATAGATCCGGTCTGTTGTTACCAGCTTTCCATTTTTAACCAATAAATCGTACATTCAATTACCCCTTCCGGTTGTATGTTTTGTGATATGAAAATGCGGTTGGCTCCCCTTTCATCCCAAAAACAACCAATATTAATTAATCGAAACAGAAACTGCCAATGTATCTAACCCGCGACCGGTCATTAAATATCAAGTTAGCACATATAGCCAAAAAAGCCGAAATCAAAGAATAATTTTCTATAACAATTACTCTTTATTTAATATCTTGAAGCTATTATATTAGACATGCATTTATGTAAAAATGCCTATAAAAGCAAAAAAAAGAGCCGGATTTTATCCATATTAGATAAACCCGACTCTTCTCTTATAAAACTCGTTAAATTTCGCTTATTTAATGTTACCGATGACTACACAGATTCAGTATTCACTAACGAAACAGATCTGCTGCACAAAATGGCGCTTTTATTGCAGCAGAACCATCACGCCGTTAAAAATATGTCAAATATATTGTATGCAAATAAGCATTATTCTTCTTTTGTGCTATTATAAAACAGTTTAATACCCTTTATCGGAGGGTTCTTTACCGGACCAATCTTACATTCGAGGTGGGACATGAATTTTACAGTCAGAGATTTACTCAAAATGGAAACTCTAAAGGAGGCAAAGCTTTACGGAGGCTTTGATGCACTTAATTGCGACATAACCGGTGTGAACATCATAGAATCTCCCGAAATTGTGGATTTTATGCAGAGAGGAGAGGTTCTCCTTACAGGAATGTATGCTTTTAAAGGCTGTTCCATACTTCAATTTGAACAGTACCTTGAAAAAATGGTTTCGAACCGCATAGGTATCCTTATCGTAAAAAAACATTATGATAACGATGAGTATGCTGACAAATTCCGGGTACTCAGAGAATTTGCGGAAGAGAATGATTTCCCTGTGGCTGTTATCCCTTATTCCGTATCCTTCAGAGCCCTGCTTGTAAAGATCAACGAAAAGATCTTTAACGAAGAAATCACGAAGTTAAAGTACTTTAAATCCACACATGACAATTTCAATGCCCTTATATCCTCAAAAGCCTACGGGGAGAACAGCATCAGTGAGATTCTCAATGCCTTAAGCACTATGCTTGGGAATCCGGTTTCTTTATACGACTCTGACAGAAACTGTATATGTACAACAGAAGTTGAAAAAAAGCCCCTTCGGTTTTACGGTGATTTAAGAGAAATCGAAAGTGATTTCTACTCTTCGCAGAAATATTCCATCCAGACTGTTTTTGATGAATATAATCCACATTCGGATCCCTCGAAAAAATACGAACAGCTTATCGCTCATGTAAGAGACTATCATAAGCAGAAGGTTTATATGGCGGTGTCTTACGTAAACCAGAAATTCAATTCCCTTGATATCATTGCAGTTGAAAATGCTATGTTTGCCGTAAAAGAACTGCTCATCAGACAGCAGATCATGGAAGGGACTGAGCAGAAGTATCAGGATAACATCTGGAACAATATACTCTACGGAAAAATCAAGCTTCCCAATGAGCTTGATAAAGCTGCGGAAAACCTCAACATCAATCCTCATGACAAATTCAGAGTTATAGCATTGCAGATCGAGTACAGTTTTGTTGAAGATGGTACAAGCTTTGAAGATAAACTTATTACAAAGGCTATTGCAAGAAATATCGTACAAAAATGCTTTTTCAACTGCAGCACCTGTGATGAAGCGGAAAGACTTTTAATCATACAGACAGGCAGTAATGTTGAAGCTCTCACGGAAATCAAAAAGAAAATCAATGATAAGATACTCGGACTTATGAAGCTTTTAAAAGATGCGGTTAACGTTGTGGGGATAAAATGCGGTATAGGAAACGAAGTTCCGGATATCGCTTTTGTAAGGGAAAGCTTTGATGAAGCGGCAAGCGCACTGGATTTTGCAGGAGTACTGGGCGAAAGCATTGGCGGGGAAGATCTTAAATACCTTGCCTTTTCCGATATGGGTATATTCCATCTTCTGTGCAATCTCTCTTCAAAAGAAGAGATGGAAAAATATATACCGGAAACCCTGAAAAAACTGTACAGGTTTAAAAAGCCCCAGAGGGACGATCTCATAAGTACTCTCAAGTGCTATCTCAACAATAACCAGAACCTGGCAAGGACCGCTCAGGAATTGTACGTGCATTACAAAACCGCGGCCTACAGGATAGAAAGGATAACCCAGATAACGGGAATAGACTTTGATGATCCGAGAGATGTACTGTCCGTCAGAATAGGGCTCATAATTGGAGAAGTCATCAATTACATACACAAATAACGTGTTAAACCATGAGGCATTTGAAGGTAAGCTTGCAGTGAAATATCAATGCCTTTCATAGTTAAAAAAATGGGTTGTCGTTTAATACGACAACCCATTTTGCATATTCTATGTTTTATAAGAATCATTTTGTCGAAAGCTCTGCATCGGCAATCTTTGCATCTGCAAATTCTGCGTTAGTCTCGCCTTTACACTTCTGAACTACCAGATCAAAGGTATCCTGGATTTCCTTTGCAGGCTCGAAGGTAACCTTGGAAACTGCAACATTAACTATAAGTGCAACTACGAATGCAGGAAGAAGCTCGTAGATGGCAAATGCACCGCCCATAGGAGCTACGAGGAACTTCCAGATGAAGACCATTGCGCCGCCGGCGAACATTCCTGCTGTTGCACCGCCGCGTGTACTCTTCTTCCAGAAAAGAGCAAGGATCATAACAGGTCCGAAAGCTGCGCCGAAGCCTGCCCATGCAAAGGATACTACTCTGAATACGCTGCTGTTCGGATTCCATGCAAGGAAAAGAGCGATGATAGCTATAGCCACAACAGTTCCTCTTGCCACCTTCATGGATGTCTTATCATCCATCTTGATGTGGAGGAAATCTCTCAGAAGGTCCTCAGACATAGAGCTGGATGCTGCAAGAAGCTGTGAATCTGCAGTTGACATGGTTGCCGCAAGAATTCCCGCCATGATTACACCTGCAACGATAGCGAAGAATACGCCATTCTTACCCATAAGATTTGCAAGACAGATAATGATAGTCTCGGAATCTGATCCGGTTGTAAGGAATGGAATCTGTCCCGCTACTGATACACTGTAACCAATGATACCGATAAATACAGCAACAAGCATGGAAAGCAGAGCCCATACGGAAGCGATACGTCTTGAGATCTTAATCTCCTCAGGATTTCTGATAGCCATGAATCTGAGAAGGATATGAGGCATACCGAAGTAGCCAAGTCCCCATGCAAGAGTGGAAATAACAGGAAGAACTCCGAAGCTTCCGGCTGTTCCCGTAGCTGCATCGTAGCCCTGTGAAAGATTGAGATATCCGGGAAGCTCCTTGGCATTATTGATAACAGTGCCGAGTCCGCCTGCGCAGGATATGCCAAATACAATGATAATGCAAAGAGCCACAGTCATTACGATGGACTGGATAAGGTCGGTGGTTGATACCGCCATAAAGCCGCCCATAACTGTATAACCGATGATAACCACTGCTCCAAGTACCATAGCCAGATGATAATCCCATCCGAAAAGACTGTTAAACAGTGTTCCTACAGCCTTAAAGCCTGATGCCGTATACGGAATAAAGAAAATAAGGATTACAATAGCTGCAAGGCAGGATAATGTATTTCTCTTGTCATCATATCTCTTAGAGAAAAACTGTGGAACAGTGTTGGCTCCTATGGTTTCAGAATAAACACGGAGTCTTTTCGCCACAAACAGGAAATTGAGATAGGTTCCTGCCGCAAGTCCGATAACTGTCCATCCAACCTCTGCAACACCTGCAAGATATGCAAGTCCGGGAAGTCCCATAAGAAGATATGAGCTCATATCCGAAGCCTCAGCACTCATGGCTGTAACTATAGGATTAAGACCTCTCCCTCCGAGATAAAAACCGGCGGTGTCTAATGTGGAGCCCTTTTTGCTGTAATAAACGCCTATCCCAACTGTGATTCCAAGATAAGCAATGATTGCCAGTAAAATAAAAATACTTTCGCTAGTCATACTTTTCTCCCTTTCTTTATGGGAATGTCTCAATGCAAAATCTATTCCCATGAATTATGATTTGCTTTGTACTATAGCATAACTTCCGGTAGACTAAAATGCAGAACGGAGTATAGACCAAAGTCCATACTCCGTTAATAAAAATATATGATTTTTGGCGTAAATACGTTAGTTTTTATATAGACTAAATATAGTTCGAACAAAAGTCCAAATAAAGAATTTTTTTAAAACTTTCTATATCCATTAAGGAACATCGGCATAAGTCTGTCTGCATTTCTGATGAGAGAATACTCCCCGTCCTCAAGGCACCAGTCATATAAAAGCGCTCTTTCGAACATGGCATAATCATTAACTATCTGGTTGGCAGCTATGTCATCCCTGACTTCTCCCTTTGCCTGACCTTCCTTCACAATCTGCTTAAGCACCTTAAAATACGCCCTTTTCCTGTCAAGCAAATGCTTCTCTCCGTGAGTTATGAGCTGGGAAGAAAAAAGTCTTGTCAGAAGCTCAACAGAAACCGAGGAATCAATCATCTCATAAAGAACATGATTGAGATAGATAAGCTTATCTATGGCATGCATCTCAGGATCCATGGTTTTCTCAAGCTCCTCATACTTATCGTCAAAAAGGATATTCAGGGAGCCGAGAAGTGCATCCTTCCCCTCAAAATAATGATAAAAGGAACCTTTTGAGGTACCTGATTCAAAGACAATGTCATCGACGGTGGTTTCCTCATACCCCTGCTCATAAAAAAGCTTCCATGCCGCAGATACTATCTTCTGTTTTGTATTTCTGCCATTCTTTTTCGCCATATAACCACCTTTATATAATTAAAAACAAAACCACTATTCCGGATCACCTGACCACAAACAGCCGGGTTCGGCAACCCTTGCTCCTGATGATCCCATGAGGCACAATGCTGCAGATTAAGGCAATGCAGAAAATCAGGTTACGGCTTGTTCTTCACGATCACATGGGATACAGTGCTTTACTTCATCCTTCAGTCCAGTAAAAAATCACTCAGTATAACATTGGACACATCCATTCCATGCTCTGAAAAACGGTAACGGTATCCATCGTGAATTATGAGCCCCTGACTTACATACTGTGAAAGCTTATCTCCGAATATACTCATTATATCAACCTGAAATCTGGTTTTAAACTCAACCTCGGAAACGCCTTCTATACGCCTGAGTCCCAGGAACATGAATTCTTCCATCTGCTCGTTTCTGTCAAGAACCTGTACATCTGTATGGAGCTCTGCCCAGCCGTTCTTCATATCCATATGAAAATTAAGCTCCATATACTTCTTAAAATCTCTTGTGTTATTCCACCGGCGGTTTTCAAAATAGGAAGCGGCTCCGAGCCCGAAGCCAATGTACTCAACATTGGACCAGTAGCCGTAATTATGACGGCATTCGAAACCGGGTTTTGCGTAATTGGATACCTCATATCGTTTAAAACCGTACTTACCTGTGAAAGTCCGGGTTATCTCATCAATTGCCGATGCTGTATCCTCTCCCGGAAGAGTCAGCCGACCCTCATTATACATATCATAAAAAGGCGTACCCTCTTCAATTATGAGGTTATAAATTGACACATGTTCAGGCTTAAGCATTAACACATGCTTCAGAGTATCCTGCCAGGACTTCTCCGTCTGCCCCGGAATATCGTTCATAAGGTCAATGTTTATATTCCCGAATCCCTCCAGTCTTGCATTCTGGAAGCACTTGAGAAAATCCTCATAGATATGTATACGGCCCAGGGTCTTAAGCTCCCGGTTATCGGCTGATTGCAGTCCTATGGAAAGCCTGTTGATACCTGCATTTTTGTATAACGTAAACTTATAGGCTAATGTAGAAGCCGGATTACATTCAATGGTGACCTCAGCATTCTCTCTAACGTGATAATGCTGTCTTATGGTTTTCATGATCCTCACTATATGTTTCGGATCTATGAGAGACGGGGTACCTCCCCCTATAAAGATGGTGGATATCTCCCGCTCCGCCGGTATTTTTTCCGATGTGAGTTCTATCTCTCCGCAAAGCTTGTCAACGTATTCACTGTGATACTGCTCGCCAACCGGAAAGGACAGGAAGTCGCAGTAATTACATTTCTTCGCGCAGAAGGGGATATGTATATACAGTTCAAGCTGTTTTTTGTCTGTTGGGTCAATGATCTTTGTTTCAAGCATTTGTGTACCTGCAAATATAATATTTATGAAAGCATTATCGCACAAAAAGAAGCCTGCCGCAACGCGACAGGCTCTGTGAACATAATGTTAAAATCAGCAAACGTGGTGGATCCAGCCCTCAGGAGCTTCGATCTTTCCACTCTGGATACCTGTGATGGTGCTGTAGAGCTCGCCGATAACTTCTCCGGCCTTTTCCATGCCTGAAGGAAGAAGGATCTCCTCCGTACCGTTAACGATACGTCCAACCGGTGAGATAACCGCTGCTGTTCCGCAGAGACCGCACTCCTTGAAGCCCTTGATCTCCTCGAACTTAACAGGTCTTTCATCAACAGTAAGATGCAGATAATGCTCTGCGATATAAACGATTGAACGTCTTGTTATGGAAGGAAGGATGGAAGGTGACTTGGGAACCACAAGCTTGCCATCCGCGTCAACGAAGATAGCATTGGAACCGCCTGTCTCCTCAACATAGCTTCTGGTTGCAGGATCGAGATAAAGGTTCTCCGCATAGCCTGCCTGGTGGGCAAGAACTGATGAATGGAGACTCATTGCATAGTTAAGTCCTGCCTTAACAGCACCTGTTCCGCGGGGTGCTGCTCTGTCAAAATCAGATACAAGAATAGCTATAGGTGTTGCGCCGCCCTTGTAGTAAGGTCCTACAGGAGTTGTGAAGATTCTGAACTGATACTCAGTTGCAGGCTTTACACCGATAACAACGCCGGAACCGAACTCGTAAGGTCTCAGATACAGTGAAGCTCCTGAGCCATATGGAGGAACCCAGTCGATATTGGCCTTAACAACCTGATCAACGGCATCTATAAACTGCTCCTTAGGGAATGGAGGCATCTCGATTCTCTGAGCTGACTCATAAATTCTGTCCGCATTAAGGTCGGGACGGAAGCATACTACAGAGCCATCCTCCCAGGTATATGCCTTTAAGCCTTCAAATACCTGCTGACAGTACTGAAGTACGCATGCTGATTCGTTAAGTGTTACATTAGGATCATCAATGAGAGCACCTGCATCCCACTTGCCGTCTTTATAATTTGAAACATATCTCTTATCAGTCACATGATAAGCAAAGCCTATATTTGCCCAATCAAGGTTCTTTTTAGCCATATCCGTAATCTCCTTTCACAACACCTTTTATGTTGTTTTCTCAGTAAAGTATAGTCTCAAAAAAGCTCTATTTCAACGAAATATAATACATAAAATTATTATAGAAGTTATAATCAGAGATTATTTTTTTATTCTGTATCTAAACTCGCGGTTATATCTGATTCAGCCAATAAAAAACAGATGTCGGAATTTGTCCAACATCTGCTTTTAAAAATATTCTTTTATTCCGAATCCAGCTTCAGCACTGACATAAATGCACTCTGCGGGATCTCAACATTACCGAACTGGCGCATTCTGCGCTTTCCTTCCTTCTGCTTCTCAAGAAGCTTCTTCTTACGTGAGATATCACCGCCATAGCACTTGGCAAGCACATCCTTACGGAGAGCCTTAACCGTCTCTCTGGCCTGAATGTGACCGCCGATGGCAGCCTGAATAGGTATCTCAAAGAGCTGTCTCGGGATCTCGTTCTTCAGCTTTTCACACATCTTCTTACCGCGCTCATAAGCAGAATCTGCGTGAACGATGAAGCTGAGAGCATCAATGATCTGACGGTTTACAAGTATATCAAGCTTCACCATCTTACTGGTCTGATAGCCCTTTAAGTCATAGTCAAAGGATGCATAGCCCTTGGATCTTGACTTAATAGCATCAAAGAAATCATAGATGATCTCA
>Ga0256404_1000326_pt1 | contig 123437 bp, 102 predicted proteins | sample RumenRJG_01DNA_FD_185990 | JGI IMG/M metagenome (GOLD analysis project Ga0256404, IMG submission 185990) | Bovine rumen microbial communities from Lethbridge, Alberta, Canada - RJG_01 | ecosystem: Host-associated > Mammals > Digestive system > Stomach > Rumen | place: Canada: Alberta... | reverse complement strand
AAAAATATTCTACTGCCTCACGATAGCAGCCACGGTGGTCCTGCTGCGGTTCAACGCCAGTGCCTCGGCACCGGCAGGCTACTACAAATCGCTCAACGGCTTGAGCGGACAAGCGCTCAAAGACGCCGTGCACAACCTGATAGCACCTCACACGGTGGTCACCTACAACTCGCTGTGGTACTACTTCCCCTCGACCGACCACATGCCCGACAACGACAGCCGCGTGTGGGACATGTATAGCGACAACGCCTATTACTACAACGGCAGTGGCTCGGCCGTGAAAGGCATGAACCGCGAGCACTCCTTCCCCAAGAGCTGGTGGGGCGGCGCGGTGGTCGATGCCTATACCGACCTCAACCACCTGTATCCCAGCGACGGGCCTGCCAATCTGGCCAAGAGCAACCATCCGCTGGGCGAGGTGTCGAGCGCAACGTTCGACAACGGCGTGAGCAAGGTGGGCACGCCAGTGAGCGGCGAGGGCGGCGGCAGCGGCACTGTATTTGAGCCCGACGACCGCTACAAGGGCGACTTTGCACGCACCTATTTCTACATGGCCACCTGCTACCAAGACTACACCTGGAAATACACCTACATGGTGAACAACAGCACGTGGAAAACGCTCAACGACTGGTCGATTGCCATGCTCATGAAGTGGAGCCGCAACGATCCTGTGAGCGACAAGGAGACCAGCCGCAACGATGCCGTGTACAAGATACAGAACAATCGCAACCCCTTTATCGACCTTCCGCAGCTGGCCGAGTACATTTGGGGCAACAAGGCTGGCCAGGTGTTCAATGTGAACGACACCACAGGTGGCGGCGGCGGCACGACCAGCAATCCCGAGCTCATCACGCCCACACAGGGCACCTCGCTCGACTTCGGCGAGGTTGCACTGGGCAAGAGCATCGACTACACCGTCTACATCAAGGGCAAGAACCTGACCAACGACTTGAGCGTGCAACTCTACCGCTACAACTATGAGATGTTTTCGACCAATGTGACCAAGATACCCCGCGATGCAGCGAACAGCAGAGAGGGATATCCGCTCACAGTGACCTATGCTCCCACCGCGCTGGGCAACCACAAAGCCAAACTGCTGCTGAGCGACGGCGGCCTCACAGGAAGCATAGGGGTGGAACTTGCCGCCACTTGCCTGCCAGTGCCCAGCCTGAGCGCCGTGAAAGCCCTCCCGGCCACCGACATCACCGACTCGAGCTATGTAGCCAACTGGGAGGCCAGCCCCGACACGATCGACAGCTACCTGCTCACGCGCACCGTGTATGACGGCAACGGCAACCTCACTTCGAGCGAGACCTACACCATGACGCCCGACCAGACGAGTTACCCGTTCAACGACCGCAAGGCTGGGGAGAAGCACACCTACTATGTGCAAACATCACGCCTGGGCTACACCTCGGCTGCAAGCAACGTCATCACCCTCGACGTGAATGGCGTGACCGGCGTGAATGCCGACAAGCCGCTGGCACTGCTGCACATCGACGGCGGCGTGGTTGTGAAATGCAGCGAGCCGCTGGGCCAGGCACGCATCTACAACACCGCAGGACAGCTGGTGAGGACCATCGCCAACCTGTGCAACGATGACGCAATCATCCTGCCCGAAGGCGTCTACATCATGACCACAGCAACCAGCAGGCAGGCAAGCAAAATCGTAATACGCTAAACAAGTTAAATATCGAGACATGCCCTATTTTTCAGTAATCGTACCTGTATACAACCGTCGCAGCGAGGTGAGCGACCTCATGCAGAGCCTTGCCGGGCAAAGCGACAAGGACTTTGAGGCGATTATCGTCGAAGACGGCTCTACCGAACGCTGCCAAGACATTGTGGAGAAATACACAGGTGCGGTCGACTGCCGCTACTATTGGAAGGAAAACGAGGGCCGCAGCATAGCCCGCAACTACGGCATCGAGCGCGCCCGTGGGCAGTACTTCATCTTCTTCGACAGCGATTGCGTGATTCCTGCCGACTACTTCAAGACACTCAAGCACGAGCTGGCCCAAAAGCCAGTAGACTGCTTCGGCGGCCCCGATGCTGCCAGCAACGACTTCAACGACACGCAGAAGGCCATAAGCTTCTCGATGACGGCCTTTCTCACCACGGGCGGAATACGCGGCGGCAAGGTGCAGCTCGAGAAGTTTGTGCCCCGCTCGTTCAACATGGGCTACAGCCGCAAGGTGTGGGAAACGGTGGGCGGCTTTCGCGAGATGTTCAGCGAGGACATCGACATGAGCACCCGCATACGCAAGGCCGGCTTCTCGATCACGCTGTTTCGCGACTGCTATGTGTATCACAAGCGGCGCAACACGCTGCGGTCGTTTGCCCGGCAAACCTACGTGTTCGGCATGTCGCGCATCACCTTGAAACTGCTCTATCCCGACTCGTTGAAGCTGGTGCACACGCTGCCCGCAGTGTTTGTGGCAGGAAGCGCCCTACTCATTGTGCTGGCCATCGTCTGGCACTGGTGGTGCGTGCTGCCCCTGGCACTCTACATCGCCATGCTGTGGGTGAGCGCCGCCGTCTCGACCAGGAGCTTGAAAATCGCCTGCCTTGCCGTTGTGACAAGCCTGATACAGCTGGGCAGCTACGGCTGCGGCTTCATCAAGGCCTATGTGTGGAAAATCATGCTTAGGCACGGCCGCAACATCGACGAGGAAATTGCCCTGCGCAAGGGAAAATAAAATAAAAACACCTGTGCCATGCAACAGCAACAAGTCGACGACAACACCAGCCTCATAGGCACACGCACCCTCAAGGTGCACATGGCCCCCGACGACCGACCGCGCGAGAAAGCCAAGCGCTCAGGATTTGCAGCGCTATCGATAGCCGAGCTCTTTGCCATCATCGTGGGCAGCGGCTCGCCGGGCGAGAGCGTGGTCGACCTGTGCCAGCGCATCTTGAACGACAATGGCGGCAAGCTCTACAACATTGCCCGACGGGGCTACAAGGAGCTGATGAGAAACTACAAAGGCATAGGCGAGGTCAAGGCCCTCGAGCTTGAGGCAGCCCTCGAGCTTGCACGCCGCTACCAGATAGAAAAGGTGGAACAACGGCCCCAAATCACATCGAGCGACGATGCCTATCGCTACCTGCGCATGCGCATGAAAGACAACACCAACGAGCAACTGTGGGTGGTGTTTCTCAACCGCTCCAAGCATGTGCTGGGGCTCAAGTGCATGAGCCAGGGCGGCACCAGCGCCACCGTGGGCGATGTGAAGATGATATTAAAGGCGGCCATCGAGGAGCTGGCCGACACTATCATCATAGCACACAACCACCCGAGCGACAACCCCACGCCCAGCCCCCAAGACGATGCTCTCACGCGAAAGGTGGCTGCCGGGTGCCAGGCTGTGGGCATCCCGCTTGTCGACCACATCATCGTGTGCCAGGATCGCTACTACAGCTATTGCGACAAAAACCGACTATAACTTCAACTCACACAACATCATGCTAAAGCAAGCCAGCAAGACACGACATGGCAACGCGGGCATCCTCATCGCACTGCTTGCAGTGGCAATAGCCTGCATGTACGCGCTGCACCGTTGCAGCACGTCGAGCCCTGTGCAACAGCCAGCCACAGCCGGCACGCATCACAGCGGCGGCGACACACTCGACATTGCCATCGCCTACTCCCCCACTTTCTACTACAAGCGCGGCGACAGCCTGGTCGGATTTCACTACGAGCTGCTGCACACGATAGCCTTGCGCAGCAAGCGGCCCATGAAGTTTCACCCCATCGTGACCCTTGCCTCGGCCCTGCAAGCCCTCAACAAGGGCTACTACGACCTTGTTGCCGCCGAGTATCCGGTCACCAGCGAGAACAAAGCGCGGTTTCTCTTCACCGACCCTGTCATGCTCGACAAGCAGGTGCTCGTGCAGCGGGTGCTGCCCTCGGGGCAAGTTGCCATCAAGTCGCAGCTCGACCTGGCCGGCGACACCGTGTGGGTGGTGAGCGGCTCGCCCATGGCCGACCGCGTGGCGGGGCTGAGCCGTGAGATAGGCGACACCATCGTTGTGGCCAGCGACAGGCAGTATGGGCCCGAGCAGCTCTTCCTGAAGGTGGCCTCGGGCGAAGTGAAATATGCCGTCGTCAACGAGAGCATTGCCCGAGCCATGGCACGCAGCTATCGCGGCAAGGTCGACGTGGGCACCGCCATCAGCTTCACCCAGTTTCAGTGCTGGGTGCTGCGGGCCGGCAACCGCAGCCTGCAAGCCTTCTTCAACAGCTGGCTCAGGAGGCTCAAGGCCGGCGGCGACTACGACAGGCTACGGGCCGGCAGCATGAGCACAACAATGCAAGCCGCGCCCATGCAGCGCAACGGGTGATTTTTGTTGAAAAAAAAGACTATGTGTATTGTTGCAGCGGCTACTGCTCGGGCTGCTTGCCAGGCACATGGTCACCCCCGGCAGCCCGACGGCTGTCGCGCTTGTGCTGGATGAAGGCCAGCTCATCGATAGCATAGTCACGGTTTTCGGGCTCGTTGAGCATCTGCTTAAACTCGCTCTCGGCCACGTCGAGCTCGCCGAAGGTGATCAATGAGAAGGCACGCCGGCGGCGCATGAAATCGACAAAACGCTGCACACGCTCGGGCAGCTCCTCGTCTTGGTCATACTCCTCCTTGATGTCGCCCATGATATCCTCGATGAACTGAAACACACGCAGGTCGCCGGCATTGGCCATGACGTTGATAAACTCACTCGTGAAGTCGATCTTGCCCATGTCGCCCACCAGGTCGAGATAGTAGTAGGCCTTTTCATAGAGGCCCAACTCGCAATAGCCGAAGCCTATGAAGTAGCACAGCCCGTAGAACATGCTCTTCGACTTCTTGTCCATAGCGAAATAGTTGAGCCGCATCGCGTTGTAGGCATTCTTGAAATAGAGCACGGCCTCGTAATAGCGCTCGCGGCACATGCACTCATGGCCCCAATACATGTTGAAGGCAATATCGGGCTTCTTGACATCGGCCACAAACTTTTGCGTCTCGCTGAGCTCGCTCTCCTTGCCCTCCTTGAGCTTGATAGCAGCATCTTTCCACATGTAGTCAAACTCTTGGCGCTTCTTGAGCGTGGAGGTGAGGTCGCGTGCAACAAGCAAAGTAATCGTCGACGGCATCACATCGTCGCTGGCCGAGTCCAGCGCGTTGCGCAGGCTTGTGTCGCGAGGCTCCACAAGCACATTGATGCGGTAGTAGAGCGTGTCGCCGTCGCTGCCCTCGTTTCTCAACATGAAGGTGATTGTGCGCTCGGTCTCGCCAGCAACACCCGGGGTAACGTAATGCAGCACAACAACGGCGCTGTCGCAAGCAAACTTGGCCTGGCTGCCTGTACCGTCGATCAATGCGGTCGACAGGTCGAAGTTCTCGATGGCTTCTCTGTCGGTAATCTCATTGAGCGTACCCGTCACCACCTGCAGCCTGGTGAAAACGAGCGGGGCGCGGTCGAGCAAGTTGTCGACCAGCTGCCCAACGGTGAGATGCTCAACATCGTTGGGGCGGAACTGGAATTGAGCACTCTGGCTGCTGAACTCCATGTGCCGCAGCAAAAAGGTCTCGCGCTCGTCGGCGGCAAATGCATGCCCCAGGTCGGCACCATTGTCGCGCTTGGCCATGCCCAGCTCCTGGTCGAAAGCCTCGCCAAAGGCACGGGCGTCGGCAAAGATGTGCTGCAGGTTGTCTTCAAACGTCAAGGCATCGACGGTCTCGGCAAAGAACGACATGTGCACCGTCACCATCTTCTTGTCGTCGTCGAGCTCGTAGCTGAACTTGTAGCGCAGACTCAGCCGGTTGAACCGGTTGCACAAAGAGAGCACCATGGTGTAGTAGCCCATCTCCCCCTCGGCAATGCAAGGAAATATCACCTCAACGCCCTCGGTGTCGCGAAACAAGCGGGCCACAAAGTGTCCGCCCTGGAACACAAAGCTGTAGTTCCTGAACTTGCCGCCATCGAAGTCATGTGTCGTAAACTTGCAATTGTACAGGTCAAAAAACGAGAGGAGTGCCGTCTCGGTAGCCGACTGCTCCCACTTTGTTTTCTTTGTCTTGCGTATTGGTGCCATTGTCAGAAAAATTAGTGTGCAAAGTTAGTGACAAAAAATAATATTACCAACGATTCCCAAAATCGTGTCACAACATTTCAATATAGAGGGCAACATTGCTTCAATCCCAACTTGACGACGGGAGCCTTGTGAGGTCGTCCAAATCGTATAGGTCGAGGCTGGCTGAGTGTCAACATTTTTTGCTACCTTTGCAGCATCATGTATCGCAACAGGCAACACAAGGGCGGAGTTCCCCGCGTCGACACCAAGTTCACCCAGTTTCTCTCTCGAGAGAACATGGGGCTGCTCGACTTTGTGATGAAGAAACTCGACGGCATAAGCCGCAACAAGGCCAAAGCCATCTTGAGCGGTGGCGGCGTGCTGGTGGACCACCAGGTGCAGACGCGTCACGATTTCCAAGTCGTGCCCGACATGCTGGTCGAGATAAGCAAGCACCCGGGGCCGGAGACGCGCACACGCTTCGACTTTGGCAAGTACTTCAACATCGTGTATGAAGACGACGACGTGATTGTCGTCGACAAGGCCGACGAGGTGCTCTCGATGGGAGTGGGGCGCAACAGTCTGAACATGAAGGACCTGCTCGACCGCTATTTCATTGAGACCCACCAGCGCTGTCACGCCCATGTGGTGCACCGCCTCGACACGCGCACCAGCGGGCTCATGGTGTATGCCAAGAGCGTCGAGGCTCAGCAGCTCATGACGGCCGACTGGCACAAGACGGTGATCGACCGGCGCTATGTAGCAGTGGTTGAAGGTCCCATGGAGAAAGACCACGGCCACATCGAGAGCTGGCTAAAAGACACACCAAGCCTGAAAATCGTGAGCAGCCGCACCAACAATGGCGGCAAATGGGCAAGCACCGACTGGCGACTCATCGAGCAGAACGATGCCTTTGCCCTGATTGAACTCCACTTGCACACGGGCCGGAAAAACCAGATACGCGTTCACATGCAGGTGCTGCACCACCCCATCGTGGGCGACTACAAGTATGGCAGCACGACCGACCATGCACGCCGGTTGTGCCTGCATGCCTTCAGACTGGCCTTCTACCAGCCGCGCACACACGAGCCCTTGAGCTTCGAGACGCCGTTTCCCTGCTATTTCCTATCGTTTTTCAGGCATTGACGCCCTCAATGTGCCTCGCCAGCAGCCGACAAGAATAAACTATTTTCAACACATGCAAACTATGCAAACCCCTGTATTCTCTCTTGAGGATGTGAGCAGCATCCTGTATTCGGGCAAAACCATCGACATGGCCTCGCTACCGCTCGACGATGTGGAAGCGTGCTATGAATTTTTAAAGAAATTTGCAGCCGATAAGGTGATCTATGGCATCAACACCGGTTTTGGCCCCATGGCGCAATGGCGTGTCGACGACAAGCATCTCAAAGACCTGCAATACAACATCATACGCAGCCACGCCACAGGTGCAGGCGCACCACTCGACGACACGTGCGTGAAAGCAGCCATGATAGCACGTGCAGGCACGCTGCTGCAGGCACGCTCGGGCGTGCACCCCGACGCCGTGCGCCTGCTGGTGCAATTCATCAACCGCGGCATTTTTCCTTTCATTCCCGAGCATGGCTCGGTGGGTGCGAGCGGCGACCTCGTGCAACTGGCCCACATGGCGCTCACGCTCATAGGCGAGGGGCAAGTGCACTACAAGGGCCAGTGGCGCGACGCCGGCGAGGTGTTGCGCATCAATGGCCTGCAACCGTTACAAATACACATAAGAGAAGGGCTTTCGCTCACCAATGGCACCTCGGTGATGACTGGAATAGGCATAGTCAACCAGTTCATGGCCGAGCGGCTGCTCGACTGGAGCATTGCTGCGGCGGTGTGGATAAACGAGATAGCATCGTCCTACGACGACATGATGAGCGAGGAGCTCAATGCGGCCCGACGGCACAAGGGGCAACAACGTGTGGCCTGCTGCATGCGCAAGCTGGCACAAGGGAGCCAGTGCCTGAGGAAACGCCAGCACGAGCTCTACGACAGCAGCCACCGCGACACCACGACCTTTGAGCACAAGGTGCAAGCCTACTACTCGCTGCGATGCACCCCACAGATACTGGGGCCCATAGCCGAGACACTTGCCTGCTCGCGCCGCGTGCTCGAGGAAGAGCTCAACTCGGCCTGCGACAATCCCATCGTCGACCCCGTCGCAGGCGATGTGCTGCACGGCGGCAACTTCCACGGCGACTACATATCGCTGGAACAGGACAAGGTGAAAATCGCACTGGTGAGGCTGGCCATGACTGCCGAGCGGCAACTCAACTACCTGATGCACGACCGCATCAACGGCATCCTGCCGCCCTTCCTCAACATGGGCACGCTGGGGCTCAACTACGGCATGCAAGCTTGCCAGTTTACCGCCACATCGACCACGGCCGAGTGCCAAACGCTGGCCATGCCCAACTATGTACACTCCATTCCCAACAACAACGACAATCAAGACATCGTGTCGATGGGGACCAACACGGCGCTGCTCACCAAGCGAGTGATTGAGAACTGCTGCCAGGTGATGGCAATACTCTACATCGCGCTGGCCCAAGCCACCGACTGCCTCGACATTGCCGCCCAGCTGGCACCGGCCAGCCGCAAGACCTATGACGAGGTTAGAGAGAGGTGCCCCAAGACTGTAGACGACACACCGTTTTACCGCGAAATCGACAGCATCGAGCAGTATCTCAAGTCCCACGACCCCATCAAGGATATCCAAGCACAATAGTAACAAAAGTCTACCGCCGCCATGCAACGCATCGAACACGACAAGTACATATTGCGCAAAATGATAACAATCTATGCCCGCCATCGCTGCAACGACGACGCGTCGCGACAGGAGTTCATGCGCCTGGCCCAATATGCCTGCAACCGGCTGGAACACTGCCGCTACGGCGAGGCCAAACCTGCGTGCAAGGATTGCCCCATACACTGCTACGCTCCCACTGAGCGCCAACGCATAAAAATGGTGATGCGCTGGGCAGGCCCCCGGATGATACTCTACTCGCCCAGGGGCGTGCTCAGGCACTTGTGCCAAACTCTCAAAACCCGCTTATGGGGCTCGCCACACCCATAGAAAACCCGCAACGGTAACGAAGCAGGCAAGAGACACACACCGCCGTTGCACCAAGAGAGAGATGCAAGACACAACGACTGCCGCAGCCTCTTTTTATTATTATTAACACAGCACAAGTTGCCCATTTGGCAGAATGATAGCCAGCAGGCGACAAAAAAATAGTAAATTTGCAATTTGTAGTAAAACTTGAACGCAAGCACAATGAAATATGCACTAGTAACAGGAGCTTCTCGCGGCATAGGGCGTGCCATCGCGCTTGCTCTTGCCCAGCAGGGCCACGTCGTTGTGATCAACTATCACAGCAACCATGAGGCTGCTCGTGCTGTGGCTCAAGAAATCGAGTCGCAAGGCGGCCGCTGCGAGCTGTTGCCATTTGACGTGTCGAGCCCTGGCGCGATTGAGGACGCCGTGGCCAAGTGGACAGCCGCTCACCCCGACAACTTCATCTCGGTGCTGGTCAACAACGCGGGCGTGCGCCACGACAATCTCATGATATTCATGCAGAACGAGGAGTGGCACAGCGTGCTCGACACCACGCTCAACGGTTTTTTCTACCTCACACGCCGCCTGCTCAAAGACATGCTCACCCACCGGGGCGGCCGCGTGATCAACATCGCCTCGCTCTCGGGCTTGAAAGGCCTGCCTGGCCAGACCAACTACTCGGCAGCCAAAGCGGCTTTGATAGGCGCTACCAAGGCACTGTCCCAGGAAGTGGCACCGCGCAAGGTGACAGTCAACGCCGTCGCACCTGGTTTCATTGAGACCGACATGACCAAAGACCTCGACAAGGACTCGCTCAAGCAGATGATACCCATGAAGCGCTTTGGCAAGCCCGACGAAGTGGCCCAGCTTGTGGCTTTCCTGGCCAGCGACAAGGCAGCCTATATCACCGGCCAAGTGATTTCGATAAACGGTGGACTTTACACATAAAACAAAAATAATAACACAAGTACATGAACAATAGACGGGTAGTAATAACCGGCATGGGAATATGGTCGTGCCTGGGCACCAGTTTGAATGAGGTAAAAGATGCGCTCTATGCGGGCAAATCGGGCATAGGCATCGACCACGACCGCATCACCTATGGCTACCAATCGCCCCTCACAGGCATTGTGCCCGAGCCTGAACTCAAAGGAAAACTGAGCCGACGGCAACGCATAGGGATGCCACAGGAGGCCGAGTATGCTTATATGGCTTCGCTCGAGGCCTTTCAGGGTGCTGGCATCGACACCGACTTTCTCTTGCACCACGAGGTGGGCGTCATCTTCGGCAACGACTCCTCGTCACGGCCAGTGATAGAAACAGCCAAAATCATGGACGAGAAGCACGACTCGGCCATGATAGGGTCGGCACTCGTGTTCCAGTCGATGAACTCAACCGTGAACATGAACTTGAGCACGATTTTCCACCTGCGAGGCATCAACTTCACCGTGAGCGCGGCCTGCGCCAGCGGCTCGCACGCAATAGGCCTGGCCTACCTGCTCATCAAGCAGGGGCTGCAAGACCGCATTTTGTGCGGAGGCGCCCAGGAGGTGAATTACCACGCCATGGCATCGTTCGACGCCCTCAATGCCTTTTCGAGGCGCATCGAGCAGCCGCAACAGGCTTCGCGGCCTTTCGACCGCGACCGAGACGGCCTCGTGCCCAGCGGCGGTGCTGCCGCACTTGTGCTTGAAGACTACGACAGCGCCCTGGCCCGGGGAGCCAACATCATTGCCGAAGTGGCAGGCTACGGTTTCTCGTCGAACGGCGGCGGCATACAGCAGCCCAGCGACTCAGGCTCGGTGACAGCCATGAGCCGTGCCCTGCGCGATGCCATGGCAAGTCCCGACGACATCGACTATATCAATGCCCATGCCACAAGCACCCCGCAAGGCGACATGATCGAAGCCCTGGCCATCGACCACATTTTCAACGGCACGCATGCACTCGTGTCGAGCACCAAGTCGATGACGGGCCATGAGTGCTGGATGGCCGGAGCCAGCGAGGCCGTGTACTCACTGCTCATGATGCAACACAACTTTGTGGCGCCCAACATCAATTTTGAAAATCCCGACGAGTACAGCGAGCCATTGAATCTCGCTACTGCCACTGTCGACACCCAGGTCGACACGGTGCTGAGCAATTCCTTCGGGTTCGGCGGTACCAACAGCGCACTCGTGTTGAAAAAAATAGCGAAACAATGAATCTTTCTCCTGCACTCGACTGCTACACCCGCGAGCAACTCTCGGCACGCGATGCCCAGCGCATGGCCGAGTTCATCGCCTTTGGCCCCATCGTGTTTCAAGTGTCGAGACTCATGCTCAAGTTGGGCATACTCCAACTGCTGCGCGACAGCGACACGGGTCTCACCATCGACGAGATTGCTGCCGCCAAGGGCATGACCCACTATGCCGTGCAAGTGCTTGTCGAGGCATCGCTCACAATAGGCACAGTGCTTGTCGACAAAGACAGCAACCGTTTCAGGCTCGCAAAGACAGGCTGGTTTCTCATCAACGACCCGGCCACCCGCGTCAACATCGACTTTAACAACGATGTGAACTACGAGGGCATGTTTCGCCTGGAGCAGGCGTTGAACGAGGGCAAACCGGCAGGGCTGAAAGCACTGGGCAACTGGCCTACAATCTACGAGGGTCTCTCGCAGCTTCCCCGCCATGCCCGTCAGAGCTGGCTGGCCTTTGACCACTTCTACAGCGACAGCGCATTTGACGAGGCACTCAACATCGTGTTTGAACGCAAGCCCAAGACGCTGTGCGACGTGGGGGGCAACACCGGGCGGTGGGCAGTGCGCTGCCTGAAGCATGACCCTGCAATCAACGTCACCGTTCTCGACCTGCCACAGCAAATCGAGATGATGCGCGAGGCGACCCAAGACCTTGCCGAAGCCTCCCGACTGCACGGCTACGGCATCGACTTGCTCGACCTTGAAGCTCAGTTTCCAACCGAGCCGCACTTTGACGCAGTGTGGATGAGCCAGTTTCTGGACTGCTTTGCCGAAGACCAGATAGTGAGCATACTGGGCCGAGCAGCCAAGGTGATGGACGAGCACAGCCGCCTCTACATCATGGAGACATTGTGGGACAGGCAGCGCTACGAGCCAGCCGCCTTCTGTCTCACTCAAGTGAGCCTCTACTTCACTGCCATGGCCAACGGCAACAGCAAGATGATGCACAGCGACGACTTGGCAAGGCTCATAGGCCAAGCCGGCCTCAAAATAGAGGATGTGCACGACAACCTGGGACAAGGACACAGCATCGTGGTGTGCAGCAAGCCATGAGCCCCTTGCAGCAGGAAAACAAGAAATAGAACAAACAACACAATAGCATAAAATATGGAAAGAAAAGAAATAGAAGAAAAAGTAAAGCATTTTCTCATCGAGGATCTTGAAATAGATGAAGACAAGATTGCCCCGGGGGCAAAATTGAAAGACGACCTGGGCATCGACAGCCTCGACTATGTCGACATCGTGGTCATTGTCGAGAAACAGTTCGGCTTCAAGATAAAGCCCGAAGAAATGGCCGGTGTCGCCACCCTGCAACAATTTTGCGACTACATCGAGAGCAAAGTCAATCACCAGTAAAAGGCGCCGGCACCTGTCGCCTCGGTCAAGAACACTCATCAAGTCATGGAACGCCAGTGGAAAGGCAACACCAAGGGCACACCCTGGATGCACCGCATGCTCATTGCATCGTTCAAGGTCATGAATCTGCGGTTCATCTATGCAGGGCTTGCCGTGGCCGTAGTGCCATGCTGCATGCTTTTTGGGCACAAAGGCTACCTGGCCCAGTACCGCTACTTCAGGCAACGAATGGGCTACAACCGGGTAAAAGCCTTTGTTGCAGTAGGGAAAAACCACTACCGCTTCGGGCAGGTCATCATCGACCGCTTCTACATGTACTCGGGGGGCTCTTTCGACTTCACGCTGGAGCACCATGAACGCTACCGAGAGCTGGAGCACAAGGAAGGCAGCTTCTTGATACTGAGTTCCCACACCGGCAACTACGAGATTGCCGGCTACACGCTGAGTGCCAGGCTCAAGCGACTCAACGCCCTGGTATATAGCGGCGAAGCCATCACCATCATGCAAAACAGGAAGAAAGAGCTTGAGAAAAACAACATCGCCATGATCCCTGTGAGCGACGACATGTCGCACCTTTTCATGATGAGCAACGCCCTGGACAACGGGGAGATTTTAAGCATACCAGCCGACCGCATCCTGGGCTCTCCCCGGTATTTAGAATGCGATTTCATGGGTGCCAAGGCCAAGTTCCCGCTGGGGCCTTTTGCGCTCGCTGTGCAACGCGACCTGCCCGTGCTCGCTGTGCAGGTGATGAAGGATAACGTGAAGCGCTACCGCATCATCATTGCCGAGATTGCTCCATCCAGCGATGCTGTAAAAGCCAAAGACAAGATGCAATCGCTGGCCCAGGCCTATGCCCGCAACCTTGAGGCCACACTCAAGCGCTATCCGCACCAGTGGTTCAACTACTACGATTTCTGGAAATGACCGACTACAACTTCAACAACATCGACGTGCACGAGCTCCTGCCCCAGCAAGAACCCTTCGTGATGATCGACCGGCTTGTGCACTGCGACACAACGAGCACCACCACGCGATTCACCGTGAGAGAAGACAACATCTTTGCAGAGCAAGGCCTGCTCAACGGCTGTGCGCTGGCCGAAAACATGGCACAGACCTGTGCAGCCCGACTCGGTTTTACCAACAAGTACCTGCTAAACCGGCCCATCCAACTGGGATTCATAGGCGCCATACACGGCATGGTGGTGAACCGTTGCCCGCGTGTGGGCGAGATACTCACCACGACAATCAAGGTCAAAGAAGAAATCATGGGCCTCACCCTGGTCGAGGCCACAATCACAACAGGTGGCGAGACAATAGCTTCGGGCGAAATGAAAATAGCCGTGACCGACAGTGAAATGAAATAGACTATGGCACAAAGCATACACAGCAACACCCTCATGGCCTCAAAGAACCTGGAAATACGTTTCAGCGAGGTCGACTCCATGCAATTTGTGTGGCACGGAGCCTATTCCCTTTATTTTGAAGACGCCCGCGAGGCATTTGGCAAGAAATACGGCATCGGCTACGACAGCATCTATGCCAACGGATGCTATGCACCGCTGGTGGAGCTCTCCTTCAAGTATGAACGTGCCATGCGCCGGGGCACCCGTCCCCGCATCGACATCTACTACAGGCCCTGCGACGCTGCCAAGCTGATTTTCGACTATCAAATACGCGACCAGGACACCAACGAGCTCTATGCTACCGGGCACACGGTGCAGGTGTTTCTCGACCGCAACTACCAGCTCATGTGGACCAATCCGCCATTTTACGCACAATGGAAGAAGAAATGGATACAGGAGAAATGATCGCCAAGATAGGCGACTGTATTGTGTCGCCCTTGGGCTACGGCACAGGCGAAAACTATGAGGCCGTGAAAGCGGGGAAATCAATGCTCACGACCTACTCGGGATGGCACGATGTGCCCCAGCCTTTCACAGCCTCTCTCATGGACTGGGATCAAGTGCACAGCCACTTTCTCTCAATTGCCAACGGGCTGGCCAGCGGGGCGCAATGCACCCGTTTTGAACAGCTGTGCCTGCTTGCCATCACAGGAGCACTTGCCACTGCCGGCATCGACATAGCCTCGCCCCGCGTGCTGCTGGTGTTTTCCAGCACCAAGGGCAATGTGGAGCTGCTCGACTCACGCAGTCCTCGCTGCCCAGGGCAGAGCGTGCTGCTGGGCGTGACAGCGCGCAAGATTGCCCGCCTGCTGGGAAACCCCAACACGCCCATCACAGTGTCTAACGCCTGCATCTCGGGCTTGTGTGCCCAGATCGTTGCCATGCGCGCCCTGGAGAGTGGCCGTTACGACTGTGCCGTGGTGACGGGAGCCGACGTGCAGTCGCGCTTCATCGTTTCGGGGTTCCAGTCGTTCCATGCATTGTCGCCAGTAGCGTGCAAACCTTTCGACCGCGACCGCTGTGGGTTGAATCTGGGCGAGGCCGCAGCAACTATTATCTACAAGCGCACCGCTCAGGCCCATGGACTGTGGACGGCGGCTCGTGGCGCCATTCGCAACGATGCCAATCACATTTCGGGGCCCTCACGCACCGGCGAGGGCAGCTACCGCGCCTTGCGTGCAGTGCTGCAGGGCCAGGACTTGAGCAAGATCGCCATGGTCAACTGCCACGGCACGTCGACCCTCTACAACGACGAGATGGAGTCGATAGCCATCGACCGCGCGGGCCTGATCGGCATCCCGGTCAACACATTGAAAGGCTATTATGGCCACACCATGGGTGCAGCCGGTGTGCTCGAAGCTGTGCTGTCGATGCACAGTATCGACGACCACACCGTGCTGGCCACACGCGGCTTTGAGCACCTGGGCGTGTCGCATCCTGTGAAGGTGAGCAACGAGAACCGCTACACTGCCAAGCAGGAGTTTGTGAAACTGCTGTCGGGATTTGGAGGCTGCAATGCCGCCATTCTCTACAAGAAAATTGCCGACGAAACATCGCAACAGCATAATAACACAAAGGAAGGAGAGACGTCATGCACTGGGTGAGAATAACACCACACCACATCATTGTCGACAATCACACAATCGACACACACAGCGCTGGAGGCGAATTGTTGAAAGAGGTGTACCGCAAGCACATAGGCGGTTATCCCAAATTTTTCAAGATGGACGGGCTGTGCCGCCTGGGCTTTGTGGCAAGCGAGCTGCTGCTCCAACTCGAAACGCCACGCAAGACCGACTGTGAAGACCGAGCTGTGGTATTCTACAACCGCACGGGTTCGCTATGCGACGATGCCGAGTACCAGCACACCATCGACGACACGGCCAACTACTATCCGAGCCCGTCGACATTTGTCTACACCCTGCCCAACATCGTGACAGGAGAAATAGCGATACGCAACAAGTACTACGGCGAGACGATGTTCGGCGTGCTGCCGGCATTTGACCCACAAGTGATCGTGGAGGGTACCACCCTCTTGTTTCAAGATCCCGTCACGAGCAGCGCCATCGCGGGCTGGCTCGATTGCACCGACCGCGACCACTACGACGCGCTCGTGGTCGTGACACGCAAGGGCGACCCCGACTTTGATGCCGCCACACTGGCCAAGCTCTACAACACCAGTGCATGAAGCACAGCAAGCCCGCAACGCTGTGCGGCACACTGGCCACATAACCGCTGCGGGCATTAAAATACTTTTTTAAAGAAATCCTGTCGAGGCTCAACGCGTGGGCTCGGGCTGACCTGCAGCGGCAGCCTTCTTCACCTCTTCGCCTGCCTCTTGCAGGCTCTTGCTTGGGGCCGACGACTCGGCCTGCTCTGGAGCCCGCATCTCGATGGCCGTATACTCGCTCGAAGTGCGCTTGAAAGCGCCGCTGATCTCATCCACCTTGAGCCGGTTGTTGTCGTAGAAGTGAAGCGTGAGGTCAACCTGATTGAGCAAGTCGGCATTGGGGTCGGCCTGGTGGCATTTCAGCTTGCCGCCCTCTTCCTTGCCCACGATGGGAATCACCTCGCCCTCGTCGTTTTTATATTCACCCGTGGCCTCGCCCGTCGAGGCGTCGTAGTTGACAGCCAGATAGGTAGTCACAGGATTTCCCTCGTAGTCGGCAAAGGAGTTCTCATAGGTGCCGGTGTAGTTATACTTGACTGCTGCAACCGCAACCTTGCGTGTCTTGCGGGGCAAGCGCTTACCCGTCACAGCTTGAGCCGACGACGCGCCCAAGGCCAATGCGACAATCAAGAGCAATACCAATTTTTTCATAATCATCATCTTTAGTGTTAAATAATACTCATCGTTACTTTATTGTGACTGCAAAACGTGCCTTCAGTTTAAAACAGCACACATTTTCTGTTCAAAGATAAACATAAAGAACCACATTTCAAAGAAAAATGCACGTTCCTGTGCATAGCAAACACACATTTGAGCCCAAACTTGCAGGCACAGCAGCAAGGGCGACGGCTGGTACCAAGTCACAGCTTTGTTGCGTGGGTAAAAGTATTTTTGGGTACAATAACACACGATAACGATTAAAATGAGTAAATTTGTAGCTTCAAACGTTTTGTTATGGAAGATCTAAAAGAACAATTGAAAAGTCAAATCATCGAGGCGTTGAATCTTGAAGAAATCGAGCCAGCCGATATCGACAACGACAGCCCGCTCTTCGGCGAAGGGCTGGGACTGGACTCGATCGACGCTCTTGAGCTGATTGTACTGCTCGAGAAGAACTACGGCCTGCGCTTGAGCGACCCTAAAAAGGGAAAAGAAATTTTCAAGTCGATAAACGTTCTTGCCGATTTTGTGTCAAAGCATAGAACGAAGTGAGCCGCGGCAGCAGGCAACGCCGGCAATGTGCAACGACCAGGAAGAGTAATCATGAGAGAGAGAATTGTCATCACAGGCATAGGCGTGATTTCGGCAATTGGCAACAATGCCAGTGAGTGCCTCGACGCGCTACAGCAGCATCGCTCGGGCATAGCGCCCATGCGCTACCTGCGCAGCGTGCACCACGAGTTTCCTGTGGGCGAGGTGAAGCTCTCTTGCGAGGAAATGATTCAGCAACTGGAGGCCTCGACGACGTGCCACGGCACCAGCTTGGGCGCGCTGTCGCGCACATCGCTCATGGGTGCCATTGCCGTTGACGAAGCGCTGCACAGTGCCCGCCTGCGAGACTGCGACAGGGCTGCGTTGCTCTCGGGCACAACCGTGGGCGACATGGACCAAATCGAGAACTGCTACGACGACTGCAATCACAATGCCGACCGTTGCAAGTATATTGCCACACACAGCTGCGGCACAAGCACCGAGGGCATTGCCGAGTGCTTCCCTGGGCAGTTCAACCTGGTCACCACGTTGTCGACCGCTTGCTCGTCGGCCATGAATGCCATTCAACTGGGAGCCAAGCTCATCGAGAGCCATCGGGCACAGGTGGTTGTGGCTGGCGGCAGCGAGAGCCTCACGCGCTATCACCTGAACGGGTTCAAGTCGCTCATGATACTCGACCAGGAGCCATGCCGGCCATTTGACGACACACGTGCCGGCCTCAACCTGGGTGAGGGAGCAGCCTATCTTGTACTCGAGTGTGAGCGCCATGCGCTGGATCGCGGTTGCAGGCCGCTTGCCGTGCTCTCGGGCGCAGGCAATCGTTGCGACGCCTTTCACCAGACGGCCTCGAGCAGCAATGGCGAAGGTGCCTTCCTGGCTATGAGCGAAGCGCTGGAAACAGCCCGGCTGCAACCCAGCGACATCGACTACATCAATGCTCACGGCACCGGCACTCCCAACAACGACGCCAGCGAGTGCGAGGCGCTGCGGCGGGTGTTCGGCAGCCAGGTGCCACCCTTCTCGTCGACCAAGCCCTTCACGGGGCACACGACCAGTGCCTCGGGGGCGATTGAGGCCGCTTTCTGCATCATGGCACTCGAGCACCAGTTTCTGCCCGTCAACCTCAATTGGGCAAAGCCCATGCGAGATGGATTGCGACCAGTGACCAGTGCAACGCCCTCCAAGGCGATTGAGCACATCATGTGCAACGCTTTCGGGTTTGGAGGCAACGACAGCTCGATTGTGATTTCAAAATATGGAAAAAAAGTGTGAGGCAATGAGCAACAAGGTATATATCAACAGCGTGGCCCACATCTCGATGCAGCAGCCGCTCTCCCGCGAGTGGATGCAAAATCCTGTCGTGCCCACCGCGCCCTGCACGCCAGCCATCGACCCCGAGTTCAGGCAATGGCTCAACCCGCTCAAGTCGCGCCGCTGGGGCAAGATACTCAAGCGGGCGGTGGTGACCTCGACGAGGGCATTGGGCGATGCCGGGATTACGGTACCCGATGCAGTGATAAGCGGAACCGGACGTGGCTGCATGGCCGATACCGAGAGTTTCATTCAAGCCCTCGTTGCCGAAGGCGAAACGGCCAACCAGCCCACCCACTTCATGCAGTCGACCCACAACACGACCGGGTCGCTCATCGCCATTTATACTCATTGCCACGGCTACAATGCCACCTATTCCCACAACGGCCATTCCTTTGACTGGGCTTTGCTCGATGCCTTCATGCAACTCGAGCGGGGCTCGGTGAGCAACACACTGGTGAGCTGCAACGACGAGCTCACGCCTGCAGCAAGCCGCATTCTCCTGCAAGCCGGTCTTGCAGGAAGGCCAGGGCAAACAACGATGAGCGAAGGCTCGGTCTCGATGGTAGTGTCGAGAAATGCCTGCAATGCCTTGTGCAGGGTCGAGAGCGTCGAGCTCTACCACGACACTCCCATAGCCGACAAGGTGGGATCTCCCGATGTCGTGTGGACAGGCACCAACGGCATCGACACACAACAATATGATTTCTTGAAGCGGTTAGGTGTGCCCATCATGAGCTACAAGAGCATCTTTGGCGACAGCGACACGGCCTCGGCCTTTGGCACCATGGCGGCAGCCTGCATGTTGCAACAGCAACACATGGGCAGCGCTCTGGTTGTGAACATCGAGGGCAAAAACGCTTCACTAATTAGACTTGCACGATGAAACTGTTACTCACATCGGTATTGGAATGCCTGTGCCTGGCTGCAGGACAGGTGCTGCTCAAGTGTGCACTCAACGCCATGGGACCCTTGAGCTGGTCGTGGCGTTTCATCCAGTCGCAACTCACCAACTGGTGGTGGCTGGGCTGCGGTGTGTGCTTCACGACTGCCACCGTGCTGTGGATGTATATCATCAAGCATTTCCCTTTGAGCCAGGCCTACCCACTGATCTCGCTGAGCTACGTATTTGGCATGCTGGCTGCCATGGTGTTCTTCCATGAGCACATTGCATTGTCGCACTGGATAGGCGTGGGGCTAATCATGAGTGGATGCCTCCTGATTGTACAATGAAAACAAGACAAAAAGCAAGGTTTCAATGAAAAAAACAATTGCAATACTACTATTATGGGTGCTTGCAGTGTGCACTGGGGCTCAGGCCCAACTCAAGAAAGCCTCCCCGGCGCAAAGCAAGGCAATGATCGCCCGCATCGACCGTGCGGCCGCAAGCATCAAGACAGCGACTTGCACATTTGTGCAAACCAAGACGATGTCGTTTCTCAACGACAAGATGGTGTCGCGCGGGCACATGTACTACACCAGCGCCGGGCAGTTGCGTTGGGAGTACACCTCGCCCTACAGCTACATTTTTGTGGTCAACAACGGCCGGGTGACCATGAAATCGGGCAAACGCACAACCCAGGTCAACGCCTCGAGCAGCAGCGTGTTTCAAAGCATAGCGCGCATCATGATGAGCAGCGTCACAGGCAAGAGCTTGAGCAACAACCACGACTTCAAGGTCGGGATGTATCTCGACGGTGGCAACTATGTGGCACAACTCACTCCCAAAACGGGCAAGATGAAGAAAATGTTCAAACTCATAAGCTTGCACTTCAACGCAGCCCGGTCGATGGTGTCGAGGGTGGTGATGACCGAGAGAAATGGCGACAACACCATCATCGACTTGAAACATGTGAAAACCAACAGCTACATCAATGGCTCGGTGTTTACTGTTCGTTAGTCTGCTGCTCACAGCCGTCTTTGGCACCGCGGCCCAAAAGGACTATGTGATCGATGTGCCCCACTCAGGCCGCGTCGAGTATCGCTTCGACATGACCGCAAGAGGTGCCAGCATCACGGGCATAGCCATTGTGAAAAATGTGAACGACAGCATCAAGGGCATGCTCGTCAACGAGTTTGGCATCAAAGCCCTTGCCTTTGCAGTGAGTCCCGACCGGCAGCAAGTGAGCTTGTCGCAGCTCATGCCCATGATCGACAAGTGGTATGTGCGACGTGTGCTCAAGAGCGACATCAAGTTTCTGTTCAACGCCACTACTGCCACAGCTGGCACCAAGAGCGGAAATTACGAGCTTGTCATGACCGAGGACCGAGGCCTGTGCCTCACCAACGTGAAATACAAGATAACCTACACGTTCACTCCCATCGAGTGTGACCCGCAGTTGCAGGAGAGTGACCGGCAAAACAATGAGACAACCAATGACACTGCTGAATGACTTTTTCACGATACTTGACGACACTGGCAGCGCAGTGACCATAGGGCTCAATCGCGAGCATGTCATCTACAAAGCTCACTTCCCAGTCAAACCCATCACGCCTGGGGTGTGCATCATTAAAATTGTGACCGAGCTTCTTGAGCACAAGCTGGGCGTGCAGCTCCAGCTCTCGCAGGTGAAGAACCTGAAATTCATAATTCCCATATCGCCCATCGACGACCCGCAAGTCACAATCAACTTCTTGCACATCGACCAAGAGACTTCAGGCCTCACAAGAGCGAGGGGCGAAATCACAGGTCAACAGTCGCAGGTGTTCACCAAGTTTTCAATCCTCTATACTCACCGGTAAGGCCATGGATGCAACCGCCATCATGAAGAAATATCGCATAGGCGTGGTCATCGCCACCTACGACAATGCTGGCACCATTGCCAACGTCGTGCGCCGTGTCGAGGCCATCACCCGCGACATCATTGTTGTCGACGACGGTTGTACCGACAACACGCTTGCCCTGCTACAGCAACTCGACGTGCCGCCTCACATCGTGACCTACAAGCCCAACCGAGGCAAGGGCCATGCGCTGGTGCAGGGATTCAAAAAGGCCATGCAACTGGGTTGGGACTATGTGATCACCCTCGACAGCGACGGCCAGCATTTTCCCGAAGACCTGCCGCAGATTGTGGCAGCCTGGACACAGCACAAAGACGCGCTCATCGTGGGCGAGCGGGGCACGGGACACCTCAACATGCCACGCGGCAACACGATGGCCAACAAGTTTTCCAACTTCTGGTTCACCTTGCAGACGGGTATCCAGCTCAACGACACCCAGACGGGATTTCGCCTGTATCCGCTCAAGCGGCTGCGCTGGCTGGGCATCACCACATCGCGCTACGAGGCCGAACTCGAGATGCTTGTTTTTGCAGCATGGCACGGCATCGAGATCGTGCCGGTGAAGGTGCGTGTATACTATCCGCCACAAGGCGAGCGCGTGACCCACTTCAGACCGTGGGCCGATTTCGGGCGCATCAGCCTGCTCAACGTGGCACTGTGTTTCGGTGCCGTAGTCTATGGCTGGCCCATGCGACTCTATCGCAAAATTAAAAACAGATGACAAAGTTTTTTCTTAAGATACACGACACCCTGTGCAAGCACCGCCTGGCCACAGCAATAGTGCTATTGCTCGCTGTTGCAGGCATGGTGGCTTTGGCCATAAGGCTGGACTATGAGGAGGACATCGCCAAGTTTCTGCCTCGCGAGAAAGACAATGAAAAATACGCTCAAATCTATGAGCAAATAGCCCAGCAAGACAAGATTGCCGTCATCTTCACCTCGCGCGACTCCACCCGGCAACTACCTGTCGAGAACCTTGAAACCGCCATGCAGCAGTTTGCAACACTCATGGCCGAGCGCGGCATCGACAACGTGCAAGCCACCGTCGACGAGGAGAAGACCATGGAGATGATCGAGTTTGTGTATCAAAACGCGCCCTATTTCCTTACCGACGCCGACTATGAGCGCATCGACTCGCTGCTCAAGCAGCCCAATTACATTGCGAGCCAACTCGTGCAAGACAAGAAGATGCTCATGCTGCCCACTGCCAGCATGATGACCGGGGGCATGCGCTACGACCCGCTGCATCTATTCGGCCCCATGCTTGCCAGGCTGCAATCGCTCAAGATGAGCGACAAGCTCAGCCTTGTCGACGGCTACATCTTCACTGCCGACGGCAAGCACGGTCTCGTGTATTTCTCAAGCAAGACTGGCGCCAGCGAGTCGGGCAAAAATGCCGAACTCGGGAAAAAGCTCGACAGCGTGATGCACACCGTGATGCACGACAACAAGGGTGTGAAAGTGACCGCGATAGGCGGCCCGCTCATTGCCGTGACCAATGCCGAGCAAATCAAAAGCGACTCGCTACGGGCCATGGCCATCGCCGTGACCGTGATTCTCATCTTGCTCATGATGCACTACCGCAGCGTGCCCGACTTGCTGTGGATAGGAGCCTCGCTCATCTTCGGGTGGCTCCTGGCAATAGCCGGCATGGCGGTATTTGGCCACAGCGTGTCGATTATCGTGCTGGGCATAGGCTCGGTAATCATAGGCATTGCAGTCAACTATCCCCTACACTTTCTCGACCACATGCGAGAGGAGAGCGACCAGCGGCAGGCACTCAAAGAAATGGTGCCTCCCCTGCTCACGGGCAACATCACCACCGTGGCCGCCTTCCTGTGCCTGGTGTGGCTCGATGCAGCCGCAATGCGCGATTTGGGCATTTTTGGGGCATTAATGCTCATAGGCACCATCATGTTTGTGCTCGTATTCCTGCCACTCTACGTCAAGAAGCACAGCATAGCCCGGCGCCACCTCGACTTCAACATCAATACCATCACATTTGGCAACCGCAGCCAGAAGCGATGGTTTGTGGGCATTGTGACGGCGCTCACCCTGGTGCTGGGGTGGTTGAGCCTGCGCACCACATTTGACTCCAACATGAGGCACATCAATTACATGACGCCTGAGCAACGTGCCGATCTCGAGATGCTGTCGTCGTTGTCGGGCACAACCGACCTTTATGCAGTGGCCCAAGGCCGCAGTCTCGACGAGGCCCTCGAAGCCAACGCCCGCCTCCAATCACAGCTCGAGAGCCTGCACGATGTGGAAGGCGTGAAAGGAATAGGCAATTTTGTGCCCAGCCAGGCCGAGCAGGAAAGACGACTCAAGAAGTGGCACGACTACTGGAAACCACGTGCTGCCGTCGTTGTCGCACACCTCAACGAGCAAGCCGCCCTGCAAGGTTTTGCGCCAGGCGTGTTCTCGTCATTTGTCGACATGGTGAGCAGCAAGCATGCTGTCGTGCCCTCCAGCTACTTTGCTCCCGTCACGTCACAACTTGCTGGCAGCTACATACTAAGCAAGAAGAGCGACGTGAAAATCATAAGCTACCTCACACTGGCCAAGTCCAGCCAGGAGGGTGCCGTGAAGTCCACATTGCGCAATGCTGGCACCAAAACGGGCAACATCCTGGCTTTCAGTCCAAAGGACGTGAGCAACCAGCTGGTGAATGTGCTCAACGACAATTTCAACTACATCAGCTATGTGTGTGGTTTTGTCGTTTTCTTCTTCCTGTGGTTCTCCTTCGGGAGCATTGAGCTCAGCCTCATTTCCTTCTTGCCACTGGCCGTGGGCTGGCTATGGATACTGGGCATCATGCAGCTGCTGGGCATACAATTCAACATCGTCAACATCATCCTGGCCACCTTCATCTTCGGCCAGGGTGACGACTACACCATCTTCATCACCGAGGGCTGCATCTACGAGTATGCCTACGGCAAGAAGCGCCTCGACAAGTACACAGGCAGTGTGGTGCTATCGGCCGTAATCATGTTTGTGGGCATCGGAGCGCTCATCATCTCCAAGCATCCCGCATTGCGCTCGCTTGCCGAGGTCACAATAGTGGGCATGTTCACAGTCGTGTTTATGGCCTATTGCCTGCCGCCGCTCATCTTCGACTGGTTCACCCGCAAGCAAGGGTCGATAAGACCCATGCCCATCACCCTCAAGCGTCTCGGCAGGTCGCTGTGGGCAGGATTCTATTTTGCCTTTATGAGCACCTGCGTGCTCAAGCCCTATGTGGCCATCTTTTTCGCACTGCACGGCGAGACCAATGCAGCCAGAGACCGCTACCACCGCCGCCTGATGAAGATAGCCCGGTGGGTGTGCAAGCACACACTGGGCGTTGAAGGACATGTGGAGAACGCTGTGGGCGAGACCTTTGAGAAGCCGGCTATTATCATCAGCAACCATCAATCGCATCTCGACATCATGCACTTGATGCAGCTCACAAGCAAGATTGTGTTCTTCACCAACGACTGGACGTGGAACAATCCCTACTATGGCTATGTGATACACAAAGCCGAGTTCCTGCCCGTAACCCGCGGGCTGGACAATAACATGGCCAAAATCAAAGACCTCTATGCCCGAGGCTACAGCATATGTATCTTCCCCGAGGGCACCCGCAGCGCCGATGGCCGCATCATGCGCTTCCACAAGGGGGCTTTCTATCTTGCCCAGCAGCTGGGAGCCGACATTGTGCCCGTGATGCTGCATGGTGCAAGCGACGCCTTACCCAAGAAAGACTTCATGTTGCGCAAAGGCCGCATCACGGTAGTGGTGGGCCCGAGGCTGAAAAGCGGCGACATGAGCATGGGTGCCACCTACCAGGAACGCACCAAGGCCTATCACCGCATGTATCTCGCCCACTTCGAGCAGTTGCGCAACCGCATCGAGCTGTCGGACTACTGGAGCGACATGGTCAAGCATCAGTATTACTACAAGGGAGCAGCCGTGACGAGGCGTTGCAGCAAGAACTTGAAACGGCACAACAACTACTCGGCATGGGTCGACGACCAGGCCAACCGCGACTTGAAGGCAGTGGCTATACACAACTGCGGACAGGGCGAAATGCCCTGGATTTTTGCCCTGGTCAACCGCCATTGCCAGGTGTATGCCTTCACTCGCGACGACGACGACTACGCCCTGCTGCGCAACATGGTGAATGCACCAGCCAACCTGCATTTTCTGAGAGAAGGCTCTCTATGCCCTGATGCCGAAGAATGCGACAAAACCATAACACTCAACAATGATGAATAGCAAGCATTGTGTCATCGTGGGCAGCGGTCTCGGCGGCCTGGCGTGCGGCGTGATGCTGGCACGCAACGGGTGGCGTGTGACCGTGCTCGAGCAGCAACGCCAAGTGGGCGGTTGCCTGCAATGCTTCGTCCGTGGCGGAGCAAAATTTGAAACTGGCATGCACTACATTGGGAGCGCACGACAGGGTCAGGTGCTCGACAGACTGCTACGCTACCTGGGGGTGCTCGACGACATTGAACTCAGCCCGCTCGACACCAATGGCTACGACCGGTTCAGCTTCGACGGCGCACGCTACCAGCTTGCCACCGGCCGCGAGGCACTAGTCGACCAGCTGTGCCGCTATTTCCCCAGTGAGCACAGCAACATCGAGCGCTATTGCGACCTTGTGGAGCAGGTGGCCGGTGCCTCGCAGCTCCACAGCTTGAGCCTCGAGGCGACCAACACGGCCTTGAGCACCCGTGCCCAGACGACGAGCATCGACACTGTACTCGCCCGCATCACCGGCAACGAGAGGCTGAGAGACGTGCTGGCAGGCAACATTCCGCTCTACGCAGGTCAGCGCGAAGCCACATCCTTTGCCACCCACGCCTTTATCATGCACTTCTACAATCAAAGCTCCTATCGCGTGGTGGGCGGAAGCGACAACATTGCGCAATCGCTCGTGCACACGATTGCCCGATTAGGCGGTGAGACGCTCACCTGCCAAAAGGTGGAGAAAATCACCTGCGACGACCACCATGCCACTGGCGTGGTCACCGCAAGCGGGCGCTACTACCCTGCCGATGTGGTGATTGCCGACCTGCACCCGGCACGCGTGACCGCCATGGTCGACTCGCCGCTCTTCAGACCCATCTACAGGCATCGCATCGCAACGTTGCCAGCCACCATAGGCTGCTTCTCGCTGTATTTAGACTTCAACGACAACGAGGTGCCCTACATGAACTACAACTTCTTCGGCTACGCCCAGGACTCGCCCTGGGACTGTGAGAAATACACTGCAAGCGACTGGCCGCGGGGGTATCTCTACATGCACATGTGCAACGAGGCCCACCAGCAATATGCCAGGAGCGGTATCGTACTGTCATACATGAGATACAGCGACGTGGCCCCCTGGCAGGGCACAAGGGTGGGACACCGCGGCCCCGACTATGAGACGTTGAAGCACGACCATGCCCTGCGCCTGCTCAAACTGGTAGAAAAAGATTTTCCAGGACTGGGCAAGCACGTGAGGAATTTCTACACATCGACACCGCTCACCTATGCCGACTACACAGGCACCGAACGCGGGAGCATGTATGGCGTGGCCCACGACATCAGGCTGGGCAGTGCATGCCGTGTGCACCACCGCACCAAGGTGCCCAACCTGTTGCTCACGGGCCAAAACATCAACTCGCACGGTATACTGGGGGTGCTGGTGGGAGCAATCGTCACTTGTTCTGAGCTGCTCACGCCATCGTTGATACTAAACCAAATAAACGAGGCCAACCCATGAGACCCACAGCAATAATCATAGGCGGAGGGCTGGGTGGCCTCTTCACAGGCGCACTGCTGGTGCGCGAAGGCTACCACGTGACTGTGCTCGAGAAGAATGCCCAGGCTGGCGGAGGGTTGCAGACGTTCACGCGGCAAGGCACGAGTTTTGACACAGGCATGCACATCCTGGCCGGACTGCGCCACGGCGGACCCATATACCAGGTGTGCAACTACCTGGGCATCATCGACCAGCTGCATCTGCGCCCTGCCGACCGCGACTGCATCGACGAGGTCACCTACCTGAGGAGCAACACGACCTATCGCATACCCGAAGGCAGAGCATGCTTCACCCAGTATCTTCAACAGCAATTTCCCCACGAGGCCGGCAACATTGCCCGATATGTGACTCGCATCTATGAGCTGGCGCAAGAAGTGCCCTTGTTCAACATGCGGCCTGCTGCCGAAGGCATTGCCGTGCACAGCCCGGACTTCTTGTGGCCGGCCGACACATTGATAGCCCACTATATAAAGGATGCCCGGCTGCGCGACCTGCTTGCCTACATGAACCCCATGTATGGCGGTGTCGAGGGCCACACGCCTGCCTATATACACGCACTCATCAACGTGGCCTACATCGATGGCACCGACCGCTTTGAAGGCGGCAGCAAGCAACTGGCCGACAGCCTCATCGACGTGATTGGCACCCACGGCGAGGTGCTCACGGGCGAGGAGGTCGTGGCCATCGACGTGACCGACCGCCGCGTGAGCCAGGTGAGAACGGCTCAAGGCAGTGTCTACAGCGCCGACTACTACATCAGCGACATTCACCCTTGCTCGTTGTTGAAGATTGTGAGTGACAACGCCTTTCCCAAGGCCTACCGCATGCGGCTGCAAGAGATACCCGTGAGCTACTCCTGCTTCACGCTCTACATCGTCTTCAAGCCAGGAGCTTTCCCCTACATCAACCACACCTGCTATTACCAAGACGACTACGGGCTGGTGTGGCAGCACGGCCAGTACAACCCCATCAACTGGCCGCGAGGATTCATGTACATGACTCCTCCCGAGCTGGGGCAAGGCCCGTGGGCGAGCAAGATGATTGTGAACGCCATCATGCCCTACGGTGCCGTGCGGCAGTGGGAAAACACCAGCACTGGTCATCGAGGTCCACACTATGAGCAATGGAAAGCCATGCATGTGGCCAAGGTGATGTCGCGACTCGAAGAGCTATACCCGGGTTTCGGCGCCAAAGTGGCTACGATATACTCGGCCTCGCCGCTCACGATACGCGACTACTACAATGTAAAAGAAGGTGCACTCTATGGCTACAGCAAGGACTGCTGCAACATAGCACTCTCGCAAGTGCCAGTGTTCACCAAAGTTAAAAATTTGCTGCTAACGGGACAAAATATTAACTTGCACGGAATTTGCGGCGTGCCACTCACGGCCATCAACACCGTAGAGGCCCTCACAGGCCCCGACACACTGGTACGCAAGATCAATGCATTCAATCATGACAAGTAACCGCATCATCACATCGGTGCTCGTGTGCCTCATGCTGCTCATTGCGGTCGGCCAGGCGCAAGCCTCAACAGGGGGGCAACGGGTGTACATATGGCAAGGCACACAGCTGGGCAAGCAAGATGTGTACTACACGCTCTACCGCCCGTCGCGGCCCACTGGCGTGGGCATCGTCGTGTGCCCGGGCGGCAGCTACTTCTGGCTCGACATGCACACCGAGGGCGACCAGGTAGCCCAAGCGCTAAATGAGCGCGGCATCACAGCTGTGGTGCTCAAGTACAGGGTCGCCGGCAAGTCGGCATTTGTGACCCACTACCGCGTGGCCGGCGGCGGCAATCATCACCCCTACATGATACAGGACTTGCAACGCACGATACAGCTCGTGCGCGAGAATGCCACGAGCTATGGCATCGACGCACACAAGATAGGCGTGATGGGGTTCTCGGCCGGTGGGCATCAAGCGCTCATGAGCGCCGTCAACGCCACGACCAACTTCATGGAACCCCTTGGTCTGAGGCCCGCCGTGTCGCTTGCCCCCGACTTTGTTGCGGCCATCTATCCCGTGGTGAGCATGTCGAGCCAGTGGACCCACGGCCGCAGCCGTCGAGGCCTCATGAGCGAGAAGTGGCAGAACGACCCTGTGCTGCGCGACTCGCTGTCGATGGAGCTACATGCGCGGCGCATCAAGTGCCCCGTGTTTTTGCTCAACTGCCTCGACGACCCTATCGTCGACTACCACAACAGCGTGCTCATGGACTCGGCCCTGTCGGCAGCAGGTGTCGCCCACCGCTACCTCCAGTTCAAGACCGGCCGGCACGGCTTTGGCACCACCGCCAGCAAGAAAAGCCCCGAAGCGGCTACCTGGCTCGACACTTTCGTCGACTGGCTCAAACAAATAAAGATACTTTAATCAAAAATGACACAAGATATAGAATTTCAATCGGCCGAAACCATCAAGGCCTTTCAGGAGCAGAAGCTCCACACGGCCTTGTGCTATCTCAAAGCGTGCTCGCCCTACTACCGGCGCATGTTTGACTCCTATCGCATCAATATCGACAAGATAAGACATCTCGAGGACTTGGAGAAAATCCCTTTCACCGAGAAAAAAGACCTGCAACTCTTCAACGACGACTTCTTGTGCGTGCCCAAGAGCAAGGTCATCGACTACATCACCACCTCGGGCACACTGGGCGAACCGGTCACCTTCTGCTGCACCGAGCAAGACCTGCAACGGCTGGCCTACAACGAGAAAAAATCGTTTGCCTGTGCAGGCCTTCACCCGGGCAACATCCTTCAACTCATGACCACAATCGACAAGCGATTTATGGCAGGGCTGGCCTATTTTCTGGGCATACGCGAGCTGGGGGCAAGCATCATACGCGTGGGCAACGGCATCCCCGAGCTGCAGTGGGACACCATCGAGCGCATCAAGCCCGACTCGGTGATGTGCGTGCCCTCGTTTATACTGCGCCTCATCCAGTGGGCCGAAGACCACGGCATCGACTACAAGCACTCAAGCGTGAAACGCATCATAGGCATAGGCGAGGGACTGCGCAACCAGGACTTCAGCCTGAACCTGCTGGGCCGCAAGATAAAAGAGAAATGGGACGTCGACCTCTATGCCACCTACTCGTCGACCGAGATGGGGGCCACCTTCAGCGAGTGCCAGTATGGGCAGGGTGGACACGTGCACCCCGAGCTCATCATTGTCGAAATCATAGGCGACGACGACATGCCAGTCGACGACGGCCAGGTGGGCGAGGTGGTGGTGACCACACTGGGGGTCGAGGGCATGCCGCTGCTGCGCTTCCGCACGGGCGATGTGTGCGCCAAGGTCACAGCCCCCTGCAAGTGCGGTCGCAACAGCTACCGCCTCACGCCCCTGGTGGGGCGCAAAAACAACATGATAAAGCTCAAGGGCACCACACTGTATCCGCCTGCCATCAACGACGTGCTCGACAACATCGACATCGTGGAGAACTATGTGGTGACCGTGCAAGACAGCGACAGCGGCACCGACGACGTGATTGTGAAAGTGGGGCTCAAGCACCCTGTAGACTATGATGCCGTAAAGGCGCTCAAAGACCGCTTCCGCGCCCACCTGCGCGTGGCGCCCAGGGTGGAGATAGCCAGCCCCGGCGAGATACAGAAAATCAACTTCCCTGCCAAGTCGCGCAAGCCAGTGAAATTTATCGACCTTCGCAAGCACGACGAGTAGCCACAGTTACACAAAGTCACACATCATCACCTATACCGACAGTACGACAACACAAGCCCCTATATGGAGAATTACGACGACATACGCCCCTACACCGACAGCGAGATACCCGCGGCCATGCACCGCATTGTGCACAACGATTTTTTCCCGCTCCTGGCACGATATGTTTTTCCCCACCTGTCCACGGAGCAAGTGCGCGACATGATGCTCTCGTTTAGCACCATCTACGACTTCCAGTACCAAGTGATGAGGATAGCCAACGAGCGCATCATTGCCAACTCCATCACCACGTTCACCTGCGACGGCACCAGCCACATCGAGCCAAGAGGCAGCTACCTCTTTGTGAGCAACCACCGCGACATCATGCTCGACGCCTCGCTGCTGCAAAACGTGCTGCTCGCCCACGGCCACGACACCAGCGAGATCACATTTGGAGCCAACTTGATGCAGGGCGAGCTCATGATCGACCTGGGCAAGAGCAACAAGATGTTTCGCGTGGAGCGAGGCGGCAACATGAAGGACTTCTATCTCTCGAGCATGCACTTGTCCAACTATATACGCAATGCCGTGACCCGCCTGCACCACTCGGTGTGGATTGCTCAGCGCAACGGCCGCACCAAAGACGGCAACGACACGACCGACCAAGGCATCATCAAGATGTTTTGCATGAGCCACCCGCAAGACAAAATCGAGGCACTCGAGCAGCTGCACATCGTGCCCGTGACCGTGAGCTACGAGTGGGAGCCCTGCGACGTGCTCAAGGCCATAGAGCTCTACATGTCGCGCACCGAGAAATATATCAAGAAGCCCGGCGAGGACCTCACCAGCATCATCACCGGCATCGTGCAGCCCAAGGGACAGGTGCATTTCTCGATAGGGCGTCCCCTGGGGCACGACGAGCTCATGCAATTCAACGACTGCACCAGCACCGACTATCATCGACAAGTGGCCAAGCTGCTCGACCGCCGCATCATAGCTGCCTACCGGCTCACGCCCAACAACTACATTGCCCACGACCTGCTCTACGCCCAAAGCCGCTACAAGCACCGCTACACTGCCCAGCAAGAGGCCGACTTCATTGCCCACCTGCAGCAGCTGCACCGCTACGACTACGTCGACGAGCCCGAGGTGCTGCGCAACATCCTCCTGGGCATCTATGCCAACCCCGTGACCAGCCACGAGCGCCTCGCCGCCAGCGGCAAGTGAAGGCTTAGCGCTGGAGCCAGATGGTGACAGGCCGTGCATTGAGGGCACCAAAGATGCCCCAGCCACCCTCCACATTGGTATAGATCACTGTGGGGTCGGCATACACGTCGCTGCGGTTTCCCATCTCGTAGTGCCTGATGCTCTTGAGATACTCATAGAGCTCGGGAGTGATGCTCTGAAGTTCCAGCCTGATGTAGCGCTCAAGATCGGCGCGGCGCAGCCTCGACTCCACCGTGACGGGATAGCTGCAGCGGCCATCCACGAGGTGGTCGTCGAACACGTTCTGAAAATAAACGGGCCAGCTGTGATAGGAACGGGTGATGAGCGCGTCGTAGAAAATGGGGTCGGCCGAGTTGAACACGTCGCACACCGAGTTGGCTGTGGCAGTGCTGAAATAGTAGTACCGCCCCACGCTGCGCACGAGCAGGCGGTAATAGTTCTGTTGCTCAGGCGGGTCGGTGAAGCGGAATGTGATGCGGGCGATAGAGTCGATGCCCCAAATGTCGGAACCAGCCATAGCTTCCTGGCGCCGCAGGTCGGGGTCGACTTGGTCGTAGAGCGTCTCACATTGCAACTGGGCAACGGGCACAGCCTCGGGCACCACCGTGGTGGCCTGCACGGGGTCGTAGCCCTGGGCTTGGGCCGTGAGCACAAGGCGGTCGCCGGCTTTTGGCACGTAGGTGCACACGTAGTAGGCCGTGTCGGCATTGTAGGTGAGGTCGTAGGTGGTGTCGCCGTTCACTGTGAGCTTCACGGTGGCATCCTTGATGGCGAGCTGGTCGAGATAGTACTTACGCTGCTGCTCGTTGTAGTTGGGGAATGCCTCAAAGTTGTAGGCCTCGTCGCTGGGCAGGCTGTGCGACACGTAGGCCTCCAGCGGTTCGCCCACCACGGCCACCGACGAGAGGCACAGCTCGGGCTGCACATCGCTTTCGAAGTCGATGGTCTTCTCACAACTTGTGGTGCCACCGGCCAAGAGGGTGAGAAGCAATGCGAATATGAAAGTTTTAGCCGATTTCATGATGCAATTTTTATTGACGACAATCATTTAAAACACAAAATTACGTATTGATTAAAACTTGTGGGTGAACGAGAGGGAGGGCATAAACGGGAATGGGCACATGCCCTTGAGCACCACATGAGTGTCCTTGAACCCCACATAGACGTTGCTCACATTGAGCCGGTCGTAGACGTTGTAGATGCTCAGCGCCACCGCGCTCTCACCATATTTCCAGCTATGCGAGAAACTTGCCGTGAGGTCGAGATGGTGAATGGCAGGCAGCACATAGGTGTTGCGGTTGTGGGTGGTGTAGAACTGCTCAGGGGTATCGCCCATGTGTAAAATAAAAAAAGTGCGGTTCACCCACTGCGAGAAGGAGATATATTGGCCCGAGGTGGTTCCGTCGGCCTCACCCGCATAGTACTCATAGAGTGCCGGGAGCGTCACCATGGTGTTGGCAATGGTGCCACGGCGGCCAGTGAGATAGGACCAGGCCGCGGTGAGGTCGAGATTCCAGTGATGCGAGAGCGAGAAATGCTGAGTGACAGTGATGTTGAAATTGTGGCGATGATCGGTGGGAGCATAAAATTCGCGTCCGCCGTTCACCACATTGCCATGCCCGTTGAACTGGCGCAGCGACTTCGACCACGTGTAACTGAGCCAGCCCGTGAGGTTGCCCGCCTTGCGCTCCAGCATCAGCTCCAAGCCGTAACTGTGTCCCTTGCCCACAGCCACCAGGTCGCGCCAGTCGACCTGGGTCATGTTATACGACACGCCGTCGCGGTAGTCGATCAAATTCTTGAGCCACTTGTAGTAGCCCTCGACCGAGAGACTCAAGTGCCAGGGCAGGCTGGCATCGAGCCCCAGCGCGCACTGGTCGCTCTTCATCATGGGGATGTCGCTTGTCATGGCCACCCAGCGGTCGCTTGCCATCACCAGGTTGCCGCTCACCAGGCGGTGAATGCCTTGCGACATGCGGGCATAGGAAGCCTTCAGGGCAAGATTGCTGCCCATCATGAGGCGTGCCGAGAGACGTGGCTCGGGAGAGAAAGAGGTGTGCCCTCTCACCGAGTAAACAATGGCACGGAAGCCGGCATTGAGCCTGAGTGCGCCAAAGGGGGTGAAGTCATCTTCGACATAGGCACTCCAGGTGTTGAGATATTGCTTCTCGCTCACATGAAAATACAGGGTGTCGGCATCGCTGGCATAGCGCAGGCCGCCGCTCTCGTCCACCTCAACGAGTTTCACCTTGTCGTAGACGCGGCTCACTCCGGCCTCGGGCTTCAGGCGTTGCCGGCTCAGGCTCACACCAGCCCTGAGCATGTGATTGCTGAGCGGCGACCACAGCACATCGCTGGTGAGCGCCACCTCGCTGATGAGGGTCTTGAACTGCTGCACAACGTTTTCGTTGTAGTCGTAGAGCATTTTCTCCTTGTCCTCGTTGTGCGATGCTACCGTGTAGTCAAATTTCAAGTCATACTTGTAGGCACTGTAACTCAAGTTGGTGTTGAGTCGCACCCGGGGCGAGAACCATGCAGTCCAGTAGAGGCTGGCAAGCAGATTGTGCCAGCTCGACTTGGTGGAATAGGCGCGGTGGTCCTCGAAGCGTATTTTCTCATAATCGTGCACATAGGGGTTGTCGCGCAGGTCGGTCACCCGGTCGCTGTTGCTGGGCTCGTCATGGTCGCGGTCGTAGCCGTAATATACCATGGCCGAGAGGCGGTGCGAGGGGTTGAACCGGTGCACCAGTTTTGCTGTCACATCCCAGTATCCCATGTTCTCGTAGCCCTTCAGGCCGTCGCTGTTGTCATACACCTTGTCGAGGATGGGCTTGGCAATGAGGTCGAAATACGACACACGGGCGCCCAGGTTAAACGAGGTGTGGCTCTTCCAGATGGGGCCAGCCACTTGCAGGCGAGAGGAGAGCACGCCCAAGCTGAGCTTGCTGTGATAGCTGGCAAAATCGCCTGGCTCGATGCCCACATCCACCACGCTCGACAGGCGCGAGCCATAGCGGGCCGGGAATCCGCCACGATAGAGCGAGATGCCCTGCACCATGTCGGGATTGAAAGCACTCACAAAGCCCTTCATGTGCTCGACATTGTATATGGGCGAGCCATCGAGGGTGATATAGTTCTGGTCATAGTCGCCGCCGCGCACATAGATGCCGGCAGTGCCCTCGGTTGCAGGCTGCACGCCAGGTGTGCGCTGGAGCGACTTGAGCACATCGGGCTCTCCAAAGAATACTGGGGTGCGCTCAATCATCGCTGGGGTCACCGATACAGCACTCATCTGCGACGAGCGCAGCCCGAAGTCGCGGTGGCTGCCATACACCACCACATCGCCCAGCTCCAGTTGCATGCCCACGGGCACTGTGTCGCTCGCAGAACGGCGACTGGCGCCTGCCTGCCCGTGAGCCTGCAATGAGGCACCACCCGCCAGCAGGAGGGCGGCAATAATTGCGTTGAAGCGTGTCATAGCGTTCTTGCGGTTAATCGGCACGCCACACCGTGCGCATCACCGTGGTGTTGCGGTTGAAGCCGTCGATGTTAGGCACCTGGTTGTTCAATTCCTTCTTGTCCATCACCATGAGCTTGTCGCCCGCAGTGAGGCGAATGGCAACAATCTCATAAGTATCGGGCACAGGACTATAAGTGCTCGAAATTGGATTAGCAGGGATGGTGAGCACATTTCGCGCTATAGTAAACTTAGAAAAAGAGGGAATGTTGCCATACGCCGCAGTGCTGTCGGCAAGCAAAGCCGTGACTCCGTTACTGCCAACATCTTTGTAATCGGCAAGATTCCCCGAAATCCAATTATTGTCGTAAAGAAAGTACTGCGTGCGTACCCAAGTAGTGTTGGCAAATGCCGAATCGATAGTGTATGCTGTGATGTGATTATTTATAGTTGTATAGATTCCTCCGGCAAGAAATACTATGTTGTCCCCATCATAAATCCTTTTTACCGACCCGTATCCTGGGTTAACACCGTTGTCACCGTTGCCGTCATTGCCACAGGCGGTAAAGAAAAAGACAGTGCACAGAAACAGGAAAAAACATTTAAGCTTCATATTAAAATAAATTTTCAGATTTAACAATTCAAATATTTAAAACCATTGATACGTTCTCGTGTAGACGTATATGATTGCCAGGCAGAAGAATTAAGAACAGTTTCATAAGAGAACACTTTGGAAGAAGCCTCTTCTTTACTTGCTTCCTCTCCTATATATTCCATATTGCAAGAACAAAACAGGAACATCAATAAGATTGTTACATAAGGTTTATTTTTTATATATTATGGGTTTTAGTACGTTGGCAAATATAATTAAAACAAATTAAAATTCAAAACATTTATTAATCTTTTTTTTTAAAATTCACAGTAAATTGGCGTAAATTGGAATTTAGTGACAAGAGTAGCAGCATCATTCCAGCAGGGGTGGCTATATTGCTTTCGATTCTGCATCTTTGCGTCACGAAGCAGGCACGCTACTGAAAAACATAGGATTTTTGCATCAAAATATTTGCTAAAAGGATAAAATCAGCTATATTTGTCATACCCAAAAAACAATTGTGAACACAGATGAAATTAAAACCTGAAGAATGTTACTTAAGATTAAGCCAAGAGCATGACAATGTGTACTACATCTATAAAATACTGCCAGAAAGCGGAAAAGGCAACAGCTATCGATGCCGCTGCTGCCGGGTGAGCAATTGCGAGATGCTTGCACAATACATCGACATCGCTCGTGAGGATGACAACGTGAAGATGGCACAGGCACACAAAATCGACATCGACATCTACAACCAAGTCGAGGACCGCATGAAAGAGATGACACAGACCAGCCTGCGCATGGTGCTCACCAACAGCTTGGGGCTATTCAAGGGCAAAGTGCAGACGGGCGACAATTTCGCGTTTATCGACTCGGTGAGCCGTGTGATCGTGATTGGGAACGGGATACCCAAGAAAGCCTATACCCGGAGCATCCACATCGAACCTAACCACATCTATCTACCCAACCAAGAAGCAGAATTTGAAGAAATAGAATTGCAGCAATTTGAAAACGGAATCAAGATCACTAAGGAGACCTACGACGCCATCGAGACGATGCTCACCCGGCGGTTCAAGTCGGCCATGAGGCTGCTCAACGACGCCTACCGGCAATCGGCCCCTTGACGCACCCGGCACTCAGCACTATCGTCGCTTGCTCAGCACCTGGGCAAGCATGTGCGGGCTCAGCCCCTGGGGCAGATATTCGGTCATGTCTTTGCCGTACTTGAGCCACTCGCGCACGATGGTGCTGGAAATGTGGCTGAACTCGGGCAAGGTGTAGAGCAGCAGGGTCTCGATGCCCGAAAACTTGAGGTTGACCTCGGCTATGCTCATTTCATACTCGTAGTCCTGCACCGTGCGCACACCGCGCACAAAGCAGCAGGCTCCCACCTGCTTGGCCACGTTCACCGTCAGGCCATCGCTGGCCATCACCCTCACACGGGGCTCATTGCTGAAAGTGTCCTCGATGATGCTCACACGCGTGTCGACATCGAAGTAGCCTTGCTTGAGGCTGTTGTGCACTACAAGCACCACGACCTGGTCGAAGATGGTGAGGGCGCGTTGCACAATCGACTCATGCCCACGGGTAAACGGGTCGAACGACCCTTGAAACACAGCTATCTTGGTGTTGCTCATAATTGATTTTTAGCTCTATGTGTCGGTAATATCACTTCACTTCACTACGCTCCGTGCTCAATGCACGGTGATGTCCTCGTCGTCCTCGATGACCAGGTTGTCGACAATAAACTCCTGACGCTCCATCGTGTTCTTGCCCATAAAGAACTCAAGCATCTTGTTGACCGCGTCTTCCTTGCGCAGCTGCACACGGTCGAGACGCATGTCGGGGCCTATGAAGTCGGCAAACTCGTCGGGGCTAATTTCCCCAAGACCCTTGAATCGCGTGATCTCGGCATTGTCGCCGAGCTTGTTGATGGCACGCACGCGTTCCTCGTCGGTATAGCAATAGTAGGTCTCGGGCTTGATGAGCTTGGCCTCGCGTCCTGCGGCACGGCTCTTGCGCTTGGCTTCCTTGCGGTTGCGCACACGGAAGAGCGGCGTCTGCAAGATGTAGAGATGGCCCGTCTTGATCAACTCGGGATGGAACTGGAGGAAATAGGTGAGCAACAGCAGGCGTATGTGCATGCCGTCGACATCGGCATCGGTGGCAACAATCACCTTGTTGTAACGCAAGTTGTCGATACTGTCCTCGATGTTGAGGGCGGCCTGCAGCAGGCTGAATTCTTCGTTTTGCACCACTTGGGCAGGTTGCAGCCCGAAGGTGTTGAGCGGCTTTCCGCGCAGAGAGAACACCGCCTGCGTCTCCACATCGCGTATCTTGGTGATGCTGCCGCTTGCCGAGAGGCCCTCGGTGATGAAAATCGAGCTTTCCTCGCGGCGGTCGTTGTCTTTTGGAGCTCGCGCGTCGTTGAAGTGCACACGGCAGTCGCGCAGCTTGCTGTTGTTGAGCGCCACCTTCTTGGCCCGCTCACGGGCTTGCTTGGTGACGCCGGCAATGGCTTTGCGCTCACGCTCGCTTTCCTGTATTTTCTTGAGCAGCACCTCGGCAGTATCGGCATCCTTGTGCAAGTAGTCGTCGAGTTGCTTCTTGATGAAGTCGTTGATAAACTTGTAGATGGTGGGGCCGTCTTTCCACATGACGCTGCTGCCCAGCTTAATCTTGGTTTGCGACTCAAAGACCGGTTCCTCTACCTTGATGGCAATGGCGGCCACGATGCCGTTGCGAATGTCGCTATACTCGAAGTTCTTGCCATAGAACTCCTTGATGGTGCGTGAGAGCGCCTCGCGAAATGCCGTCTGGTGAGTGCCGCCCTGGGTAGTGTGCTGGCCGTTGACAAAGGAGTAGAACTCCTCGCCCACCTGCGCTGCATGGGTGATGACCACCTCGATGTCGTCGCCCTTGAAGTACATGGGCTTGTAGAGCGGGTCGTTGGTCATGTTCTCCTTCACCAGGTCGAGCAGGCCGTTGCGCGAGTGGTAGCGCTTGCCGTTGTAGACGAGCGTGAGGCCAGTGTTGAGGAAGGAGTAGTTTTTCACCATTGCCTCGACAATGTCGTCGTGGAACTCGTAGTTTTTGAAAATCGTATTGTCGGGGGTGAATTTCACCAGCGTGCCGTTTTCCTCGTCGGGGCCGGCATCGACGATGCCCGTCTCGCTCTCGACCAAGCCCTCGCTGTAGGTCACGGCAGCACTCTGGCCATCGCGCACACTGCGAATGTAGAAGTACGACGACAGTGCATTGACAGCCTTGATACCCACGCCATTCAGGCCCACCGAGCGCTTGTAGTTCTTGGAGTCATACTTGGCACCGGTATTCATCTTGCTCGAGGCATCTCTCACCTGGTCGAGGGGGATACCGCGGCCGTAGTCGCGTATTGTCACGGTACCGTCGGCCACATCAATTTCAATCAGGGGCTTGGCAAACCCCGTGTTGTACTCATCGATGCTGTTGTCGATCACCTCCTTCATGAGCACGTAGATGCCGTCGTCGCTCTGGCTGCCGTCGCCCAGCTTGCCTATGTACATGCCTGGCCGCAACCTGATGTGCTCGCGGGGAGTGAGCGTCACCAGCTTGTCGTAGCCACCGAAGTCGCTCGGCTGCTCAATGCCCTCTTTGTTCTGGTTCAATTCCAGTTTTTCTTCCATCTAACTTAAATTGCAGTGTATTCTGAATTAACTCACAAAGTTAAAAAAAAAATCCCACATGCCCAACATGCCGGGCACATTGCTGGCCAGTACAACAGTACACAACACACTATATTTCAACCTATTGTTTTTTCAATTCTGAAAACTGACCAGCGTGAGCCAAGACGTTTTTTTATTGCAAGAGAAAGGCCGAGGGGCAAATTATAGTTACCTTTGCAACATGAAATGGTTTTTCTTGTCGATGACACTCATCGTGGCTGTGCCCGACGCCTACATCTTTGCCACGCTCATTGCAGGCCACTCACCTGCCCTGTGGGCTGCAGCCTGGTGGGTGCCCACGGCCGTCATCATGGGACTCTTGGTGTCGCTCTTGGGGCGTTACAGGCTGGGGCGGTTAAGGGCATTTTTTGCGCTGTTCTCGCTCATTTCGGTGCCCAAGCTGGCGTTTGCCGTGTTTGCGCTTTTAGGGCAAGTCACAGGCTTGCACTGTCAAGGCATAGCCGTGGGGCTGTGTGCCGTGGTTGCGGTGTTGCTTGCTGTGCTCTATGGTGCCACGCTGGGCTGCAGCAAGCTCAAGGTGAACAACTACGACCTGGACTACGACGACCTGCCAGCAGAGTGCGACGGGCTGCGACTGGTGCAAATCAGCGATTTCCATCTGGGCACCTACGGGCACAGCAACCGCTTTGTAGGCAAAGTCGTCGACACGGTTCTCGGCTTGAAACCCGACTTGATCGTGTTTACCGGCGATCTCATCAACGTTGACGAGCACGAAGTGACTCCCCACACCCATGAGCTGCAACGCCTCAAGGCCCCGCTGGGCGTGTACAGCATCATGGGCAACCACGACTACAACGGCAATGTGACAGCCCTTGAGGACTATGAACGCAACACACTGGGCTGGGACTTGCTGCTCAACGAGAACCGGGTCTTGAGCCGCTCGACTGCACCAGGCAGCAACGTTGCAAGTGCCCCGGTCTACTTGATAGGTGTGCAAAACACGAGCTACGCCGTCTTTGTGTCGCGAGGCAACTTGCGCCAAGCCATGCAGGGAGTGCCTGCCGGGGCCTTCAAGATACTCTTGACCCACGACCCCAACCACTGGCGGCACGAGGTGGTGCCGCGCACCTCGATACAGCTCACGCTATCGGGACACACCCACGCCGGGCAACTCAGGATAGGCAACTGGTCGCCCATCCAATACACCTACCCCGAGTGGGGCGGACTCTACAACGATGCCCAGCATGGACTGAGAGGCTCGGGCAAGAGGATGCTCCTGGTGTCGTCAGGGATAGGAGGAACCAACCACTTCCGCCTGGGCGCGAGGCCCGAGGTAAATCTCGTGATTTTGCACCGCAAGAAATGAAACACCACGCCACCCCATGCAAGAGGATGGCACAAAACAAAACAAAAAAAATGAAACAACTGCTCACCATCATGGTCGCTGTCATAGCTGTGGGCTGGACTTGGGCCCGCGACGACGCGCAGCAACAGTACATTCAAGTCGACTGGTATCCACTGCTCACCGACAGTGTGGGCTGGAACATCTACAGCGGCGGGCTGGGCCTGGGCTGGGTCGATGCCACATCGACGCCGGCCAGCTTCAAGACTGCCCGTTCGCTCGAACTGCAATGGCTCACCGTAGTGGGTGCCAAGTACAACACCGGTCACGGCCAGCGCATCACGGCCGGAATAGGCATCGACTGGCGCAACTATCACCTGGGCAACAACATGCGTTTTACTCTCGCCAGCGACGGTCGCCTTGCAGTGCTTCCCTATCCCGACGGCTCCTCAAGCCGCAGCTCGAGACTCAGGACCTTCTCGCTCACGGTGCCCGTGATATTCAGGCAGCGCATAGGGGCCGGCATCGACATTGCTGCCGGCATTGTGACCGACTTCAACGTGCATGCCAGCATGGCCACAAAATACAACGACGATGCCGAGGGCAAAATAAAGGAAAATGCCAGCAAGCACCTGCACCAAGTGCCAGTGAGCATCGACCTGATTGCCGGCCTGAGCTTCCACCGCCTGGGGGCCTATGTGAAATACAGCCCGTGCCGCGTGCTCAAAAAGGGTTGGGGCCCCGAGATTAAGCCGCTCTCGGCAGGCATTGCAATCGGGCTATAGCACACACATGCCGCGCCGGGAGAGAGAGCAAAGAAGCAACAATATTTGGATTTTTTTGGCATTTACATTAACTTCGCATCAAAATTGAGAAACAAAACCACTGTAATGAAAAAATATATTTCTCTTGTAACCATGCTGGTGCTCATCGCTGCATTGACAGCATGCAACAGCAACAACCGATTTAAGATCGAAGGAAAGATAGCCGGGGCCAACGACTCGACCCAACTCTGGCTCGAAGCCTCGAACAACGGCGACTGGTATACCGTAGACTCGACCCGCGCCAACGGCAGCGGCGACTTCCAACTGGCCGAGGACGCCCCAGAGTATCCCAACATCTACCGCCTGCGCTGCGGCGACAAGTCGATTTATTTCCCTGTCGACAGCACCGAGACGCTCAGCATCACTACCAGCATCAAGGCCTTCGACACGCACTACACCATCACGGGCAGCAGCGACGCCGAGCAAGTGGCCAAAATCGACAAGCAGGCCATGAAATATGCCGGCGGCCGTGCAAGCCAGGCAACTCTCGAGGCATGGAAGAAGAAACTTGCTGCCGACGTGATCATCAAGGACCCTGCAAGCATGGTATCTTACTACTTGATCAACAAGTATATCGACAATCGCCCGCTATATGACCCGATGAACGACTTCGACATGAAAATCATTGGGGCTGTGGCTAACGCCTTTAACAGCTACCGCAAGGGCGACCCCCGCACCCAATACCTGGTGCAGATGACACTCGACGGCCAGCGCCGCCGGCGCGAGGCCATGGGCTATCGCGGAACCACCATGCAGGCCGAGCAAATCAACCTGATCGACATCAAGTTGCAAGATGCCAACGGCAAGATTCACAGTCTGGCCCAGGAATCGGGCCATGGCAAGGTGACGTTGCTCAACTTCACAATGTACGACCAGCAATTCTCGCCGGCGCTCAACAAGCTGCTCAACGACCTCTACAAGCAATACAATGGCAAGCTGCACATCTTCCAAGTGGGGCTTGACGAGAACGTGAGCCAGTGGCGCGAGGCTGCACATAACCTGCCTTGGACAGCCGTGTACGATGCCGACGGGCAGTCGTCGCGCAACGCGTCGGCCTATCAAGTGACCCAACTGCCCACCGTGTTTATCATCGACAGCAAGGGCGAGATTGTGGAACGTGTAGAAAACATGCTCCAACTCCAGAACAAGGTAGCAAAATACATGTAGAGAAAGAAGAAGAACCAGGGCATCTTAGCCCAGCAGGCTCTTCCAGAACGACAAGTAACGCTGTGCCACGACAGGTGCAGCGTTATGTTTTTCTACAAAGGCGCGGCTCTCACGGCTCAACCGCGGCAACTGGTCGCGGTGCTTCACGATCCACTCCAGTTTTTGCTCAATATCGCCTTCAGGAGAGGGCACGACATTGATAATCGGGTGATTGTCGTGCTCGCCTATGAGGTCGTAGTACTCGGGCTCGGCACCCGACACGGCCACCAGTCCCTGGGCCATCGCCAGCAAGGCATTGGTGGCAGGGGTGTAGCTATAGAGCTGGTCGAGTATCACATGGCTGTGACTCATGCGGTCGAGATACTGGGCATAGGGCACGCTCTCGACCACGTCAAGCTCGCACTCGCCGGGGAAACGCTCATGCACGCGCTTGAGCGCAGCAAGCAGCCTGTCGGTGCCTTTCACGACATTGCGATCGCGCTGAATGCCTATGAAAAAGCGCACCTTGCCAGGCGTTGCGTCGATGTAGCGAGGTGCAATCGAAGCCGTGTCGATGGGAATGCCGGCATACACCACCTTGTCGCCAAACACAGGCTTATAGGCCACATAGTACTCCCACAGGCAGGCCACAGCGCCGTCAACACGCTGCCCTATATAGTCGAAGTGGGCTTTCATGTAGGGTTGCTTCCAGTTGTCTTGATGCTGATTGATGTACTCCGACGAGTTGACAAACGGCGATGGCTTGTCGCCCACCATGTAGTCGCTGTAGCGATAGGTGTGCCCGTCGTGGCAGGCAGTGTAGTAGAGGTAGTCGGTGTTCAAGGCCGAGAGCACGATGCGGCGGTTGTGACGCTTGAGGAAATCAAACACAGGCCTTATGCGCCAGGGCTTGAGTTCCAAGAAGATGGGGCCGCACAGTTGCACCACGTCGTAGCCCTGCATCTTGTGCAGGCTGCACAAGAGCTTGGCCAGGTAACCGGCAGTGCCCATCAATCCCGGACGACGACTGATGTCGATGTCGCGGGCCGTGTCCATCCATCGCGATCCGTTGGAGGCCACGACAGCCGTGTGGCCCATGCGCCGCAGCTGCACGGCCAGGCAGTTGTGCATGTTGCTGGCATCGCCTACAAAAAGTACTTTCATCACTCAAAGGTAGCATTAATTTTGCGTATTGTCAAGAAATGAAGTAATTTTGGCCCTCAATGGAACGCATGTCGATTGTAATACCCGTCTACAACAGGGCCCAAGTGGTGCAACGCACACTGGCCTCGGTGCTTGCCCAGACTTTCAGGCCAGTGCAGGTGGTGCTTGTCGACAATTGCAGCACCGACTCTACCCTGCATGTGCTCAACGACTTCAAGGCCAGCTACTCGACCTGCGACTTTGAGGTGATCGTGACCCAGGAAGAGCAGCACACCGCCGGAGCAGCCCGCAACCGTGGGTTTACCGAGGCTGGCGGCGATTGGGTGATGTTTTTCGACAGCGACGACGAGATGCACCCCAGGCTGGTGGAGCGGTACATGTCGAAGCTCAAGGGCAACGACATCGTGGCCGTCAAGGCTCGCCTGCACAAGGCCGACGGCAGCTATAGCAACTTGGCTTTTGCTACCCGCGACATACTGGCCAACCAAATCATACACAGCATACTGGGCACCCAGCGCTATTGCGTGCGCAGCAAGTTTGTGGCCCAGGCCGGGCTGTGGGACGACAGCTTGGCAAGCTGGAACGACTGGGAGCTGGGCGTGCGCATGCTGCTCAAGCATCCCAAGATGGCCTTTATCGACGACACGCTGGTCACCATCAACGAGAGTGGCAAGGACTCTATCACAGGCACCGGCTTCGGACCCAAGCATGGCCAATGGGAGCAGGTGATCGACCAGGTGGAGCGAGAAATTGCCGAGAGCCACGTGACCGACCAAGACCGCTACCTGAGGCTACTCGACTACAAGCGCGTGGTGCTTGCAGCCCACTACAGCCGCGAGGGCCACGACGATTGGGGCCAAGCCCTGTACAGCCAGGCCATGGCCAGGCTTGGCAGCAAGTGGCTCACACGGGCTGTGGTGCCCATGCTCTACGGGCGCATCAAGCGCGGCAAGCGCGGCTCGGGTCAAATTGCAAGGATAATCATTTAGAGAAAAGAGTATATAATGCTTGCACAGAAGGCTATCATAGCCGATGTGCCAGACATCTACAACAAAATTCATACTGTAATAATAAAATGAAAGTAGCAATCGTAGGCGCCAGCGGCGCAGTAGGACAAGAATTCATGAAAGTGCTCGACGAGCAGAACTTTCCCGTCGACGAGTTGGTGTTATTTGGGTCGGAACGCAGTGCAGGGCGCATCTTCACCTTCCGCGGAAAAGACTATGTTGTGCAACTGCTGCGTCACAACGACGACTTCAAAGACATCGACATCGCCTTTGTATCGGCAGGTGCCAACACGGCCAAGGAATTTGCTCCCACTATCACCAAGCACGGGTGCATCATGATCGACAACTCAAGCCAGTTTCGCCTTGACGACGACGTGCCCTTGGTCGTGCCCGAGGTGAACCCTGAGGACGCACTCAACGCCCCTCGTGGCATCATAGCCAACCCCAACTGTACCACCATACTCATGGTAGTAGCACTCAAGCCACTCGAGCGCCTGTCGCACATCAAAAACATTCAGGTGGCCACCTATCAGGCAGCCAGCGGTGCCGGTCTCGAGGCTATGGACGAGCTGGCCCTGCAACATGCCGAGATTGCATTCAACCACGACGAGATCACGGTGCGCCACTTCCAGCACCAGCTGGCCTACAACGTGATACCTCACATCGACGTGTTCCAGCCCAACGGTTACACGCGCGAGGAAGAGAAGATGTACAACGAGACACGCAAAATCATGCACAGCGATGTGCGCGTGAGTGCCACGTGCGTGCGTGTGCCCGTGATGCGCTCCCACAGCGAGGCTATATGGATAGAGACCGAACGCCCCATAAGCCCCGACGAGGCCCGACGTGCCTTCATGAGTGCTCCAGGCCTGGTAGTATATGACAACCCCTATACCAACAAATACCCCATGCCTCTTTTTGTAAACCATAAAGACCCCGTCTACGTGGGGCGCATACGTGAGGACTTGAGCAGCGACAACGGCCTCACCTTCTGGATTGTGGGCGACCAAATCAAGAAAGGCGCAGCACTCAATGCCGTGCAAATAGGCCAGTACCTGCTGCAACACGGGCTGAAACGATAAAAGCCCCTGCACGGCGCAGGCGGACTGTATCGCAAGGAAAAAGAGAAAGACGCTGAAGGTGACCAAACATCGCCTCAGCGCCTTTCTGCTTGTTAACTTACTGTGCTTATCTCAATTGCAGGTCTCACTTGAAGGTTGTGTTGCCCTGCAGATCGACATAGCCCCACTTGCCCCCCTTGCGCACTGCAGCTACGCCCTGGTTGAACACATAGGAGGCATTGAGCAGCTCACCTGTCACGCAGGGTTGGGTGTAGTCAAACTGGCAGGGTATGACCTGCTTGCCCTCGGGGTCGACAAAGCCGAATTTTCCGTCCTTGTCGTTGAGTGCCAGGCCCTGGTGCACATTTCCATCGACGGCAAACGGCAAGAGCACCTGCTGCTTGCTCAACAGGCGGTAGACACGTGTGGCCGTGTCGCCCGCAGCGCCCGTCTCCTGCCCTACCATGACATAGCCCTCGCTGAAATCGCAAACAAAACGGGTCATGGCCACCTCGTCGGTTGCATAGTGCCGGGCTATGGTCTCGGCACCCGTGGTGTCGATAAAACCAAACTGGCGCTCATCGGCCGTGACCCATGCCATGCCATCGTGGAATTGCCCTGGCTTGAGGCCTTGCTTGAGGCTGAACTGCTTGTTGCCCTTGGTGTCGATGAAGCTGTACACATAGGGGAACATGTCGTCGTTGTCGTCTTCCTTATACACAGCCACGGCTGCAAGCCCCTGGGCGAAGTCGTGGGCCTCGTCGTAGATGCAAGGCACCACCTCGTTGCCCTTGCGGTCGATATAGCCGTATTTGGCACCATTGTCGTCACCCTTCATGATGCAGGCCAGCCCATCGTGAAAAGAATAGATGGCACCGTCGGCAGCATAGCGCGAGGCATCGATCACCTTGGCGCCAGTCTTGTCGATAAAGCCGCAACAGGTGTCGTTGTACACATAGGCAAGGCCCTCGCTGAAGTCGGCAGCCTCGTCGTAGATGTAGTCGACTACCTGACGGCCCGTAGCGTCCATGTAGCCCCACTTGAGTTGGCGGTCGTAACTCTGCTGGGCACCCGACACTTCCTTGGCCACAGCCACCATGCCGTCGGCAAAGTCGCGCACATAGCCGTTGTCGCGATAGAAGCCATAGTCCTGCCTGTCGGTGCACACATCATACCTGCGGGGAATGAAGCAAGGTATCACCTCGGTGCCGGTAGAGTCGATATAGCCCCACTTGCCATCGCGGCACACGGCAGCATAGCCGTTGTGAAAGGTCTGCACGATGTCGTACTTGGCAACAGCTGCCTTAAACTCGGGGGTGATGCGCACTTGGGCCTGGGCCTGAGCCGCAAGCACAAGAATGCCTGTATAAACAAAGAAACGTTTCATAATCGTTTGGGTTTTCGATTTTAGACTACAGAAATATCAAAAAGTTAAAAACGAAAAATGTCTCAAGTGGAAAAAGTAACACACTTGAGGCATTTTGTAACACAAAGCGTGAGATAAACGGGCACGTGAGTGCCACTGGCGCCTCACTGCAGGTGAGTGCCCTGCGAGAGGTCGTCGAGATGTGCGACACTGGTAATGACAACTTCACGCACCCCGCTCTGCAGAGCCTTGAAGGCATTGCTGAGTTTTGGTATCATGCCTTGGTTGATGACACCTGAGGCCTTGAGCTCCTGAAATTGCCGGAACTGGAGCGAAGCAATCACGCTGCCGTCATCGCCGGGGTCGAGCAAGACGCCGTTTTTTTCAAAACAATACACCAGCGTCACGTCGTAGCACGACGCCAGGCTCCTGGCAGTCTCGGCAGCGATAGTGTCGGCATTGGTGTTCAAGATATGGCCCTTGCCATCGTGAGTGAGCGGTGCCAGGACAAGAACCACGCCAGTCTCGACAAGCGTCGACAAGGCGTGGGCATCGACCCGTTTCACATCGCCCACCCAACCATAGTCGATGCCATCGACCACAGGCCGCTTGGTGCTGAGCATGATATTCATGTCGGCCCCGCACAGGCCCACGGCATTGAGGCCCATGCACTCAAGCATGGCCACAATGCGCTTGTTGACAAGCCCGCCATATACCATGGTCACCACGTCGATCATCTTGTCGCCGGTGATGCGGCGGCCTTCGACCATCGTCGTGTCGACCCCCATAGCACGAGCCACACTGGTAGCCATCACGCCGCCGCCGTGCACAAGCACCTTGCGGCCCTCGTGGGCAGCAAAGCGGGCAAGCATGGCTTGAAGCGACGAGGCGTTTTCCACGACCTTGCCTCCCACTTTCACCACGAGCAGTTTTTCCATATTTCTCATTTTTTCAATCGATTGGCAACAGCATGCACGCAAGCGTCAATCCTCGTTAAACTCCATGAGATAGGCCTTGATAAAGCCGTCGATGTCACCGTCCATGACACCGCCCACGTCGCTGGTTTGGTAACCGGTGCGATGGTCCTTCACACGACGGTCGTCAAAGACGTAGCTCCTTATTTGGCTGCCCCACTCTATTTTCTTCTTGGAGTCCTCCACCTTGCGCTGCTCCTCGCGACGATGCTCGAGTTCCTTGTTGTAGAGTATCGACTTGAGGTTGCGCAATGCGTTCTCACGGTTTTTGGGCTGGTCGCGAGTCTCGGTGTTCTCGACGAGAATCTCTTCCTCCTCGCCAGTGTAGGGGTCCTTGTACTGGTAGCGCACACGCACGCCCGACTCCACCTTGTTCACGTTCTGGCCACCTGCACCGCCGCTGCGGAAGGTGTCCCAACTGATGCGGGCCGGGTCGAGATGTATCTCGATCGTGTCGTCGACCAGCGGGGTGACAAACACCGAGGCAAACGAAGTCATGCGCTTGCCCTGCGCGTTGTAGGGCGACACACGCACCAGGCGGTGCACGCCGTTCTCACTCTTGAGATAGCCATAGGCAAAGTCGCCGGTGATGCTTATCGTGACCGACTTGATGCCGGCCTCGTCGCCGTCGACCATGTGCTCGATGGCAGTCTTGTAGCCATGCTTCTCACACCAGCGCAAGTACATGCGCATGAGCATCGAGGCCCAGTCCTGGCTCTCGGTGCCGCCGGCCCCCGAGTTGATTTTCAAGATGGCATCCATCTTGTCCTCGTCGTGCCGCAGCATGTTGCGCAACTCGAGCTTTTCGATCTTGTCGAGTGCGTCGGCATAGAGATTGTCGAGCTCCTGCTCGTCGATGACGCCCTCCTTCACAAAGTCGAAACCCAAGGTCACCTCGTCGACGGCCTTTTCCACTGCGGTGCAGCTGTCGATCCAGAAGTGCAGCAGCTTGATTTTCTTCATCTGCTTCTCGGCAGCCTTTTGGTCCTGCCAGAAGTCGGGCACATGCGTGCGCAATTCTTCTTCTTCTACTTCGATTTTCTTGTTGTCGATGTCAAAGATACCTCCTCAACGCATCCTTGCGTTCTTGTATCTCTTTTAGTTGGTCAGCAGTAATCATTTCGAGCTCAATGATTTTTTGGTTGTTAATAAATAAAATTAGCTATAAATAAAATGCGCACGGGCACAGAACAGCAACTGGCAGCATGCAACCAACAGCACACCCCAGTGTGCATGCACTCGCGCATTACGGTTTCTTCTTGTAATCGATGGCGTAGATGGCATCGATGAGCTTGGCATAGCGCTTGAGGATGACCGGGCGACGTATCTTGAGCGTGTTGGTGAGCTCGCCTGTCTCCATCGTGAACATGCGGGGCATGATGATGAACCGCTTGATTTGCTCATAACTGGCCATGTCTTTCTGATAACTGTTGATGCGCTCTTCCATCATCTTGTGTATGTCGGGGTTGTTGACCAGATCCTCGGTGCTGGCAAAGGCGATGTGCTTCTTGAGGGCATAGGCACGCAACTGCTCATAGGAGGGCACGATGAGAGCCGACACAAACTTGCGGCCATTGCCTATCACCGCCACTTGCTCGATAAACTTGTCTTGTGCAAGTGCAGTCTCGAGCACCTGGGGAGCAATATACTTGCCATTGCTGGTCTTGTAGAGGTCTTTGAGCCGCTCGGTGAGCACGAGCTGTCCCGACTCGGTGAGCTCACCGCAGTCGCCCGTGTGGAACCACCCGTCGCGGTCGATGGCCTGGGCAGTCTCCTCGGGCTTGTTGTAGTAGCCCTTCATCACCGTGGGTCCCTTGACCAGAATTTCGTTTTGGTCGCCTATCTTCACCTTCAGGCCAGGCAGCGGCGTGCCCACAGTGCCAAGCTCCCAGCCAGGAGCAACATAGAAGCTCACCGAGGCATTGGTCTCGCTCAAGCCGTAGCCAATGACGATGTTGATGCCTATGCCATGCAGAAACTCGGTGATATTGTCGCTCAGCATGGCCCCTGCCGTGGGATAGAAGTGGGGATTGACCACGCCAATGGCTGCACGCAGCCGGCTGAACACTTTCTTGTCGAAGTACTTATACTCGCGCTCGAGCAGAGCAGGCACCTTGCGGCCCAGCCTGGTGTACTTCATGTTACGCTTTATGCCGCATGCAATGGCGCGCTTGAAGAACATGCGCACCACCGGCTTGGCGTGCGACACATTGTCGTTGATGGCCGTGTACACTTTCTCCCAGAAGCGCGGCACACTGCACATGCAGGTGGGTTGAATTTCTTTCACAGCCTTCTGGATTTCCTTAGGATTCAAGTTGATGGCGACACGCACGCCGTGAATGAGGCACACCATGGTCCACCCCAGCTCAAAAACGTGGCTGAAGGGCAGGAAGCTCAACGAAATATCGTTGTCGGGGTCGAGGTCGGTGATGCGCATGCTGTGAGCCAGCATGGCGGCATTGAAGTTGGCATGGGTGAGCATCACTCCCTTGGGCTCTCCGGTAGTGCCGCTGGTGTAGATGAGATACATCACGTCGGACGGGACCCCTGCGGCACGACGCTTGTCGACTTCGTTCTGGAGGTCTTTGTCGTCGCCAAGCTGCATAAATTGCTCATAGGTCAAGCTCACCTTGTCGTGGGGCAGGCGCTCAACACGAGGGTCGAGCGTGACCAAATAGGCAAGCGACTCGCACTCGTCGAGCAGTTGCAATCCCAGCTCATACTGGCGCTGGTCGCCGGCAAAAAGCACGCGCGAGCCACTGTCGTCGATGATATACTTGGCCTCGCTCTTGCTGCTGGTGGCATAGATGGGCACCGGGACGGCGCGGTTGTAGAACGCCGCAAAGTGCGAGACGAGGATCTCGGGGCAGTTCTGGGTGAAGATGGCAATCTTGCCCTGCGGCTCAACCCCGGTTTTATATAGTGCGCGGGCTTCGCGCTCAATATCGCGCTTGAAACGGTTCCAGGACATCGAAGTCCATGCTTGCGTCACATAGTCTCTATATCGTAGTGCCTCTCGGTCGCCGTAGCGTTCTGCCTGGCGGGTGATCAAGTCAACAAATTCGTTCATGTTTGACTGAAAGCTGTTATATATTTGTTGCAAAAGTACTCAATTTACAGCTCTTGCCGAAGACAGTTAACATAGTTTATAGATATAATGCGCTCGTGCACGACAAAGGCCGACAGGCGTCTCGCCTTGCAAGAGCTACAACTGCAAGAGCAGGCGCCGGCACACGGGCCACATTACCGCCGTGGGCAGTCATTGCTTATTGTTGTCGGGAAGATGACTCTCGACGTAATCGTAGAGGTCGCTGAATGTCTTGATCGACTTGAGCTCGGCCGACGGGATAAGCACCTTGCACTTGAACTGCACGATACCCACCAGGTCGACAAGGCTGAGGCTGTCGAGGTTCAACGTATCAAAGATAACAGCATCGGGGTTGATCACCGACGCATCCACTCCATACTCGTCGGCAATTTCCTGGTTTATACTCTTGATAATTTCTTCACGTGTCATAGCGTTGCTCTTATGATTAAAAATATGTCGCAGTTGAGTGCTTCAACTGGAAAATCGTACTGCTGCCGCAGGCCACAGCATGGCGTGGCTCAATTGCTCAACGGTGGAGCCTATACAAGACCTTATCCCCATTCCTGCGACAACTACACTGTGATTTTTTATTGTCAACAGATATATATATTTTAAAAAGTGTATATAGCGCGTTATATTTTCTTGCAATAGCAGCGTCGCCTACACACATATTGCGGGTCGAAGAGCTTCCATTGCGACAATTCCCTCACATTGGTCTCCAATTGCGGCCCCGTCTGCGCCACCTTGATTCCCATTTGGTTGTAGACCTTGACCAGATCGGCAAAAAACAGGGCATTCACGCCCAGCCCCTGATAGTCGGGGCGCACTGCCACCAGCAGCAGGTCGGCCATATCGCTGTGTCGGCCCTTGAGCGCACGCAACAAGTGAAACCAGCCAAAGGGCAGCAGGCGCCCGCCAGCCTTTTTCAGGGCGTGGCTCAAGCTGCACATGGTGATGGCCACCCCCACCAGGTCGCCTTTCTTGTCGGTCACCACAGGCATCATGCGCTTGTAGTCGACAAGAGGCATGAATTTCTTTACGAAGTAGTCGATTTGCTCCTCGCTGAACTCGGAGAAACCATACAGCGGCTTGTAGGCCTCGTTGAGCAAATGAAAAATTTTGTGGCCATAGCCACCCTTGATGATTTCGCGGCCTGTGAGCTTGCGCACTCGCAAGCCGTAGAGCCGCGTGACCATGCTGGCGGCTTTGGCAAAACGCGCGGGCAACGTGGGGGGCACCTTGACGCGCACCGAGACCCAGTCGACCGCCTTGGCATAGCCCAAGGCTTCCAAGTGGCGGGGATAGTAGGCCGGGTTGTAGATGGCAATGGCCGAGCCCTCGATGTCAAAGTCGTCGACAAGCATTCCCTCTTTGTCAAAGTCGCTGATGCCCATGGGACCCTGAATCTCGGTCATGCCTTGCTGCCTGCCCCACTGGGCGACAGCGTCGAGCAGCAAGCGTGTGACCTCGATGTCGTCGATCATCTCGATGAAGGCAAATCGCACGGTTTTCACCTTCCACGTCGCGTTGGCCTTGCGGTTGACAATGCCCGCAATGCGCCCCACTGGCTGGTGACTCTCGTCATAGGCGACAAAGGCGGCTATGCTCGAAAATTCAAGTCCTGGATTGTGCGACGGGTTGAAGGTGCCACGCACGTCAAGCTCCAAATCTGGCACATAGCAAGAGTTGCCCGCATAGATTTTATAGGGCAATCTCACAAAATCATTCATTTCCTTCCTGGTCCGGACTATTCTGACAACATATTTGTCCATAGACCACAAAATTAATCAAAAAAAACAATACTTGTCATTAAAGATTGCTACAAAAATCAACTCTTGCTGTTATCAATATAAACCGGCATTTTAATTTGGCACCTGCCGAATATTTTGCACTTGGCAATGGAGTCAAAGCCAGATTGACTATTGCCGTAGCTGGAGATTATGCAAGCAAAATTTATTATCTTTGCAGGCCGGGGGCCACCGAGCTGGCGACCCATAATACACAAAACGATGCACACATGGATATCGACGAGATTTACTACGAAGCTATCGACTTGCTGAAGGCGATGATTGCCACCCCACGGGTGAGCAGAGAGGAAAATGAAGTGGCTGGCGTGGTCGAGCACCACATGCGCGCTTGGGGCATGAGCCCTAAGCGCAGCGGCAACAACCTGTGGTGCATGCCGCCCGACTTTGACCCAGCCAAGCCTACAGTGCTGCTCAACGCCCACCTCGATACTGTGAAGCCTGTCGAGGGCTGGAAGCACGACCCCTATACCCCAACCCAGGAGGACGGCAGAATATATGGCCTGGGCAGCAACGACGACGGCGCGTCGGTTGTGTCGCTCATGGCTGCCTACCGCATGCTCGCCGGGCACGAGCAGCCCTGCAACTTTATTTTTCTGGCTTCGGCCGAAGAGGAAGTGAGCGGCAAGGACGGAATAGAAATGGTGCTGCCCATGCTGCCCCGCATTGATGTGGCACTTGTGGGTGAGCCCACTGGCATGAATCCGGCTATAGCCGAGAAAGGACTCATGGTGCTTGATGCTGTGGTGCATGGTGTGGCCGGACACGCTGCGCGCAACGAGGGTGTGAATGCCATCTACCTGGCTGTAGACGCCATCAACAAGCTCCGACACCTGGAATGGGAAAAGGTGTCGCCCACACTGGGTCCGGTGAAGGTGACTGTAACCAAGATAGAGGCGGGCCAGCAGCACAACATCGTGCCCGACGTGTGCAAGATGCTCATCGACGTGCGCACGACCGATGCCTACACCAATGCCGAGACCCTGCAGCTCCTGCGCGAGGCCGTGCCAGGGTGCGCGCTCACGCCCCACTCCACACGGCTCAACCCGTCGAGCATCGATGCCAGCCACCCGCTCGTGCAGCGAGCAGTGATGCTGGGCAAGGAGCCCTTCGGGTCGCCCACCTTGAGCGACCAGGCCCTGATGCCGTTCCCCTCGATGAAGATGGGACCTGGCCAGTCGAGCCGCAGCCACACGGCCGACGAGTATATCGAGTGCGACGAGGTGCGCGAGGCTATCGACACCTATATTGTGCTGCTAAACGGGCTGCACCTGTAACCGCCGCTTCATCTGCCTGTAGACATAGAAAAAGGCTGGCACAAGAAACAGGCAGGCGCAACACCACGCAATGGGGTCGCCGAAACATATGGCCCAGTAGCCCCACACCGGCACAGCCAGCACGCTCACCACCACGCGCGCAATCATCTCGCTCACCCCGCTGCCCATGGCCAGCTTGGTGTAGCCTGCGCCCTGAATCGAGTAGCGCAAAATCGACAACACCCCAAGGGCCACGAAGAAGGATACCGAAACATGCAGAAACCGTGCTGTGTAACCTATCACGACCTGCTCGTGCGATGAAATGAAAAGCCGGGCAAAGATGTGGGCCCCCGACCACAGCACCACAGCCATAAATGCCGAATAGAGCAACATGAGCTTGCTGGCGTCTTTGATGCCGGCCCATATGCGATGCGGGTGCCCGGCGCCGAAGTTCTGACCGCAATAGGTGGCCATGGCCATGCCCAGGCTGTCGAGCGGGCACATGCAGAACATCTTGATGCGCATGGCTGCGGTAAAGGCACTTATATAATTCTCTCCCAGTGCGTTGTTGCTGCTTTGAAGCATGATGCTGCCTATGGCCGTGATCGAGTATTGAAGCCCCATGGGCACTCCCACGCTGAGCAGCGTGCGAGCCAGGCCCGCATGCCAGCGATTGTCGCCCTCCTGCATGTGAAGAATGGCAAATTTCTTTTTCATGTACACATAGCACAGCACCGCCGACACGGCTTGAGCCACCACTGTGGCAATAGCCGCGCCGGCCACGCCCCAGCCCAGGACCAGGATGCACACCAGGTCGAGCACAATGTTGAGCACGGTCGAAAACAGCAGGAACCACGAGGGCGTTTTGCTGTCGCCCAGTGCCCTGATCACACTCGAGAGCAGGTTGTAGAACAGCGTGGCCGGAATGCCCAGAAAGGTGACAAACAAATAGGCATTGGCATCACTGAAAATCACTTCGGGCGTCTGCATCCAATGCAGAATGTAGGGGCACAACACGCACGTGACGGCCGCCACAAGCACAGCCATGATGCCCGACACCTTGAAGCTCATGGCCACCAGCCGCCGCATCGACCGGTAGTCGCGCGCGCCAAACTTTTGCGCCACCGGGATGGCAAAGCCGCCGCAACAGCCATTGCAAAACCCGAGAATGAGAAAAATCACGCTGCCACTGGCGCCCACACTGGCCAGGGCATTGATGCCCAGGCACTGGCCCACGATGGCTGCATCGACGATGCTGTAGGTCTGCTGCAGCATGTTGCCCAACAGCAACGGCACCGAAAAATTCAAGATGAGGGGCAACGGCCGCCCCGATGTCATTTCCTTTACAGCTGGCATAGAAAAAAAATAAACAAATCAAAAAGTCATAACCACCCCCTGCCGCCACGGCTGGCTACAGCAGCAGTTGCAAGCCCCCGGCCGCACTGTTGCCTGTGGCACGAGGGCTAAAAAAAAATAAAATCACTGCAACAAGCAAGGAAAGCACACGTGTGCATGCGTGCTACACGCACGAGGGGCAAGCCCGCCGTCGCGTGCCTCACTCGAGTGAGGGCGAGCGGGTTCACTTTTTCTGTGCAGCAGCCTTGGCTGCCTCCTCGCGGGCCTTGTGCTCGGCAGCCAGCTTGGCATACTCGGGGTTGCCGTCGTGCAGCAACGACTGGAAACGACTCTCGTCGTTGAGCACCTTGAGGGCCGCCTGCAAGTCGGGGTTGCGATGGTTCACAATCATGCTGTACACGCCCTGGTCGCTATACAAGTCGCGCCCTATAATCCCCTTGAGCACAGTGCCAAACACACCCTTGCTGGTCGTGAAGCCCTTCTCGTTGTAGCTCACCTTGGCCTTCTCGCCGGCGGCAATGAAGGCCTGCATGTCGGCCGCGGTCAACTCAAACTTCTTGTCGAAGTCGGCCGCTGTGGCATAGCGCGACTTGAGCTCGGCACGATGCTTGTCGACGTAGTCGAGCGCATACTGATAGATGACACCCTTGGCCAGCATGTCGCGATAGTAGGTGCTGTACTCGCTGGTGTCGACAGGCACAAAAATGTCGGGAATAATGCCGCCGCCGCCATACACCACACGGTGATTTTTGAGCGTGGTATACTTGAGCGAATCGTTGAACTGGATACTGTCGATGTGATAGTACTCGCCCGTCTTAGAGCGGTCGATGATGTCGTCTTCATAGGCCTTCTTGTTGCCCTTCTTGTAGGGCTTCTGCACGCATCGGCCCGAGGGCGTGTAGTAGCGGGCCACGGTGAGGCGCATCATCGAGTTGTCCTCGAAGCGGATGGGGCGCTGCACCAGGCCCTTGCCGAAGGTGCGACGGCCCACCACCACAGCGCGGTCCCAGTCTTGCATGGCGCCGGTGAAAATCTCGGCTGCCGAGGCACTGTACTGGCTCACGATGATGGCCATCTTCAAGTCCTTGTAGCGGCCGTTGCCCATGGCTTTGGCCTCGCTGCGCGGGGCATTGGTCCCCTGGGTGTACACAATCATCTGCCCGTTGTCGAGAAACTCGTTGCACATCTCGATGGCTGCATTCATAAAGCCGCCGCCGTTGTCGCTCAGGTCGACGACCACCTGTTTCATGCCCTGCTGCGAGAGCTTGGCCAGCGCCTGCATCATCTCGGCATAGGTCTTGTTGCCAAAACTGGAAATCTTGATGTAGCCCGTCTTGTCGTCGAGCATGTAGCTGGCATCCACACTGTAGAGCGGAATGCGGTCGCGCGTGATGACAAAGGTGATGAGTTGCGGGTCGGCACCGCGCTTCACCTTCACGGTCACCTTGGTGCCCTTCTTGCCGCGCAGCCGCTTCTGGATAGCGCTGTTGCTCATTTTCACACCTGCAATGGCGGTGTCGTTCACCATCACGATGCGGTCGCCCGGCAAGATGCCCACGCGCTCCGACGGGCCGCCGGCCACGGTCTGTATCACATAGAGCGTGTCCTGCTTCATGTTGTACTGGATGCCTATGCCCGAGAACTCGCCTTGCAGCGGCTCCTCAAGGGCCTTGGTCTCCTTGGCGTTGGTATAGGACGAGTGCGGGTCGAGCTTCTCGAGCATGCCCATGATGGCATTCTCCACCAGCTTGTCCTCGTTTACAGTGTCGACATACAGGTTGCGGATGGCATACTCGGCGTTGTAGAGCTTGTTGAGGGCCTCGCGTGTGTTGGCCGTCGAGGAGAAAACTGCAAGAGCAGCCATAAGAATCATACTGATTGTGCGCATAACATCAAAATTTCCTAACTTCATTTTGCCCGCAAAAGTACAACAAATTAATGACTAAGCGTAGCAAAGAGAAGATAATTATATTAAATTCACACTGCCCAAGCATGCAGTTTGGCAGCCAGTGCCGCCGTTGCAGCTACTTGCCCAGGCCAGGCTCGATGATCACCTTGGCATAGTCGCCTGTGGCGCGGTCCATAATGCCGTAGAAATCGTCCTCGTCGATCACCTCGAGGTCTCCCCTGGCGTCAAAACCAGCCACAATGGCCTCGCGCAGCTCCTCGACCTTGGCGCGAGCCTCCTCGGGGCTGGCAAAGCGGTAGGCATCGCTGCCCGTCTCGCCCTGGTTGAAGTACTGAAAATAAACCTGATACCGTTTCATGCCGTAAAAATACCACTTTTTTTCTAAAAAAAGACACAACCAAGCAGCCACCCCAGTCAAAACAAAGCACATGCCCATCCACCCGCACCCCACCCACAAGAAATGGCGTTTACGTGTGCCGCAATGCTACCTAAGAACACCACCGCAGTAGCAATTCTGTTTCAATCCACGCGCCCACGTGGGGCGCGACTTGATACTGCAAATCTTCCATGATTTAGCGTTTTAATGTTTCAATCCACGCGCCCACGTGGGGCGCGACCGGCTTGACGGGCATTAACTAACTAATTTATTTATGTTTCAATCCACGCGCCCACGTGGGGCGCGACGCCACATGCGCTATGTAAACAAATGGGGCGAAGAGTTTCAATCCACGCGCCCACGTGGGGCGCGACGTCGAGCCAGAAGTTGTCAATATGGAGTTTGATGTTTCAATCCACGCGCCCACGTGGGGCGCGACCGAAGTCGGCCTTGTCAATTTGGTGCGTCAGTGTGTTTCAATCCACGCGCCCACGTGGGGCGCGACCCTGCGTGATGGTCTGTGCCTTGCGATGCTTCATTGTTTCAATCCACGCGCCCACGTGGGGCGCGACTACTAACTTTTGTAACTACACCATTAGGGTCAGTAGTTTCAATCCACGCGCCCACGTGGGGCGCGACCTTTCGGGTATATGATGCTCGATCGACACAGCGATGTTTCAATCCACGCGCCCACGTGGGGCGCGACCCCGTCCGTTTTCGTGATGCGCGTTATCTCGCAGTTTCAATCCACGCGCCCACGTGGGGCGCGACACCGAGCCGACTTCGCAAAAGCAGGCCTCAAGATGTTTCAATCCACGCGCCCACGTGGGGCGCGACGCTACAACACCGACGGCACAAAGATGGACTTCTAATGTTTCAATCCACGCGCCCACGTGGGGCGCGACGTCCACCGACGTTGCGTAGTAGTCCACCGCGGCGGTGTTTCAATCCACGCGCCCACGTGGGGCGCGACTTTGCTGTTGCGCTGCGCGTGAGTTCACGCATGGTGTTTCAATCCACGCGCCCACGTGGGGCGCGACCCATACGCTTCTCATTACTCCAGTCTTTCCTCGATGTTTCAATCCACGCGCCCACGTGGGGCGCGACTACCGATGCGTTTGGTTACAATCCGAGGTATCAAGTTTCAATCCACGCGCCCACGTGGGGCGCGACACGTAAATGGGCTAATCGTCTTATAATGCACAATGTTTCAATCCACGCGCCCACGTGGGGCGCGACCTTTTTTGGGCGTGGCTCCGGACACCACCTCGCAGTTTCAATCCACGCGCCCACGTGGGGCGCGACTGACAAGGTGAAGTCTGATTACTTCACCGCCTGCGGTTTCAATCCACGCGCCCACGTGGGGCGCGACTTCGGGTACACTTACCGCGTTGACGGGTCTGAGTTGTTTCAATCCACGCGCCCACGTGGGGCGCGACGTCATAAGTTGACAGCCTCTCAAGGTTGAACATTGTTTCAATCCACGCGCCCACGTGGGGCGCGACGCGATGCTTGGTGGATCAGCGCATGGATAATGCAGCAGTTTCAATCCACGCGCCCACGTGGGGCGCGACGAAGCTGTCGTCCATGAATGTCATCCACGTTCCCGTGTTTCAATCCACGCGCCCACGTGGGGCGCGACAGCTGGTCTCTATACGCGAGAAAGCCAGCTCCAAGGTTTCAATCCACGCGCCCACGTGGGGCGCGACGTACCAGTCGCCCGTGGCCGTGTCGTTGAAGAGGTTTCAATCCACGCGCCCACGTGGGGCGCGACGAACATGTCGCAGTCCTCAAGAAACTCGGCATCATAGTTTCAATCCACGCGCCCACGTGGGGCGCGACGACGAGAACCGGCCAATATATTTTGTTGAGAAATGTTTCAATCCACGCGCCCACGTGGGGCGCGACCACTGCTCTCGCAGATTGTCAAGTTCTGCCAAATGTTTCAATCCACGCGCCCACGTGGGGCGCGACGTTCTTCCTCGTCTCCTCGGGCAGGGTGTCGAGCAGGTTTCAATCCACGCGCCCACGTGGGGCGCGACCAGCGCTTCATCTAATAAACCTAAACAACTATTATGTTTCAATCCACGCGCCCACGTGGGGCGCGACGTCACACAAGTCAAACATCTAATTTCAAAGACAATGTTTCAATCCACGCGCCCACGTGGGGCGCGACAAGATGCTCTATGCTTACATCAAGGTAACGCCGGTTTCAATCCACGCGCCCACGTGGGGCGCGACTCAACGAGAGGCTTGAGGGGCAATCGTGGACAGTGTTTCAATCCACGCGCCCACGTGGGGCGCGACGCTTTACGTCTTTTCATCTCGTCCTTTGTCAACGAGTTTCAATCCACGCGCCCACGTGGGGCGCGACTCTCCATGTGCTTCGTTTCGGCGAGCATGAACGCGTTTCAATCCACGCGCCCACGTGGGGCGCGACCCATAATTTTTTCGACAATTTTTCGACAATTATCGGGTTTCAATCCACGCGCCCACGTGGGGCGCGACTTGCGGTTGTCCTCCGGGCGGTCGCTCACGGTGTGTTTCAATCCACGCGCCCACGTGGGGCGCGACCAGGTGATAAAGCCCTTCCCGGTAGCACCTGTTGTTTCAATCCACGCGCCCACGTGGGGCGCGACCCCTGGGGCGATGTCGCAAAAAGCGTTAGCATTGTTTCAATCCACGCGCCCACGTGGGGCGCGACAATGTAGTCGGTGATCTCACCAGTCTCTCTGTTCACGTTTCAATCCACGCGCCCACGTGGGGCGCGACTGGGAGATCTGCACCTTGTACTGCGCTTGCAGGTGTTTCAATCCACGCGCCCACGTGGGGCGCGACAGGGGCAACGTGGTTGGGGTTGTAGCTGTTAGCCTGTTTCAATCCACGCGCCCACGTGGGGCGCGACGTACATTACGCAAAATTGCACTAAGTAGAGTGATGTTTCAATCCACGCGCCCACGTGGGGCGCGACCTTTACACCCCTCGTTGACGGGGACGATAAGAAAGTTTCAATCCACGCGCCCACGTGGGGCGCGACACAAAAGAGGTCAACATGACCGAAACCAACAACGAGTTTCAATCCACGCGCCCACGTGGGGCGCGACACGGAAGCCGTCCACGCCGTCCGGCAAGGAGTTGTTTCAATCCACGCGCCCACGTGGGGCGCGACACGAGCTGGGCATTGAGATGACCCAGTTCCCCGAGTTTCAATCCACGCGCCCACGTGGGGCGCGACGAAAGTCATTTTCCAGCCTGTGTAGTCATCGTAGTTTCAATCCACGCGCCCACGTGGGGCGCGACAAAAATAAAGAAAAATTAATCAAAAAAAATCATGTTTCAATCCACGCGCCCACGTGGGGCGCGACCCTTTACAAACTCGGCGTGAGCATCAAGTTTTGGTTTCAATCCACGCGCCCACGTGGGGCGCGACTTTAACTATGTTGTCAAGATTTGTCAAGACTTTAGTTTCAATCCACGCGCCCACGTGGGGCGCGACTGGGCGCGCCCCAGGCCTCGCGCAACGGGTCGAGTTTCAATCCACGCGCCCACGTGGGGCGCGACTCAATCAATCACGGAGCAAATATAACGATAATATTTGTTTCAATCCACGCGCCCACGTGGGGCGCGACAGTTCTTCCTCGTCTCATCGGGCAGGGTGTCGAGCAGGTTTCAATCCACGCGCCCACGTGGGGCGCGACTTTTTAACGTAGATTTAACGGTTTCGCCGATTTGTGTTTCAATCCACGCGCCCACGTGGGGCGCGACTCCTTATTGGGCAATAAGCTTAAAATCAAGTTTAAAGATAAGCATTTTCGCGAAAACATAAAAACAAAAAGAAAAATGGCAGCAAACAGAAGGAAAAACAAATCGAATCAATTGATTCTCAAGCACTGCGAATGTCACAAGATTTCATGCAACGGCACACGTTCGCAGCCGCCACACACACTTGGCATTGTGCAGCAGTCACAATATCAGCGTATCGGTAACATCGACGGCGGTTTCCTTCCCGATCCGTTCTACTCGTCTTTTCCAATTATTTCCTAAGTTGTAGAATATGATGCTGTCATCGGTCGCACTAATAATTTTACCTAAAGAAGACTTGAGCAGCACAAATTGCGCTTCGGTAAGAACGCACTCAAAGACCGAGTTTTGCACGCGCCTTCCATAATTAAGGCAAACCTTTGCAACCTGGCGAAGTCGTTTTTGACCCTGGGGTGAAGAGATATTCACGTCATACGTTACTAGAACAAACATATATTATCGAATTAAAAAAACAGGGTAATCATTGATATCATTTCTCAGATAACGTGCCATGAGCATTGCCTGAGCATAGGGAAGAAGGCCTATTTCGATTTTTTCATTCAGGAATGGATGGGTTATGGTCTCACGCTTGCGACCCTGCCAGGCTTTGATTACCGTCCGCTTGCAGTCGTCTGTCATGAGCACGTTGTTATCTCCCTGCAATGTGAAGTCTGCTTTAGAGACCTGACGCCTATTGATGAGCGACAGCACAAAGCGATCGCCCAAATAAGCTCTCAGCTCCTCCATCATATCGAGTGCAAGCGATGGCCGCCCAGGGCGCAACGTGTGGAAAAACCCCATATAGGGGTCAAGCCCAACAGTTTCGAGAGCTGCAACCATATCGTTGCAAATGAGCGTGTAGACAAACGATAGCACAGCATTGACTGCATCACGAGGCGGACGCCGATTGCGCCCATTGAAAGGAAAATCTTTCTTTTGCTGCAGAATGAGCGATTGAAAGATTCCAAAATAAGTGCTTGCAGCCTCACCCTCTACACCGCGCAACGATGCATCGCAACCAGCTTGCAAGGCTTGTCGTTTATATATAGTCATGCGTCTCACGGCACTCTGCACATCTTCGTCATATCCATGGTCGCGCAAGAATCTCGATATGATGCACTGGTAATTTTGTATTTTGCCGCTTATGAACAGTCTGCTAAGGTGAAGTCTTACCTCATCGTCCTCGGTGATTTTGTATTGTGCTTTTCTCAGTAACACATTACCCCGAATGGGGCCCACACTGCGGCTGATGAACCGGCCGCTCGGCGAGAGGAATGTGAGTGACACACCATGGTCGGCACACAGCTTCATGAGCCCAGGACTTGCTCCCATATAACCGAATGTGATAATTTGCTCAACGTTGATTATGGGTATTCTGAAGGTTTCCTTGCCCTTGATCGAGATGACAGCATCCTCTCCGTCCTTGTAAAGATAGGATTCAGGAGTCATCACATAAAGGGTGTTAAGCATTTTCCTCATATAGATTTTGCTTCAAATAGGTTGTTGCGTTTCTATTGCTGGATTTAGGCATACACACATCTCTCAAAGAGCACGACTTGCATTGCCGCGATGGCTCGGCAGCTGGCAAAAGACCATTTTGCATGAGGCTGTGCATTTGATTGGAAATGTCAACGACCAAGTGCCGCAAGGTCTCATCGATAAAAATCTCTTCTCGTTGCTCGGTTTTCCAATAGAAAATCGCAGCCCGGTCCAAGCTGATATTATGCATTTCCTCGAGGCACATCACTTGGGCTGCAAGTTGCACCTCATCGCAAGGTGTTCTTTTGTGACCACCATGCTTATACTCAACAGGATAAGGCAGCCAAGCCCCGGGATAACGATCATGGGCGATTGCATTGCTGCAAGAGGCAGCATGGTGCAACTCAACAGCATCAGAAAATCCATAGAGTCCAAGCTGTCTTGAGGCCAATGCCACATGACGCAGGGTGATGGTTTGTCCGTTCTTCTGCCTGTAATGCGGGTTATCGACCCGCTCATGCAATAGAGCGCCCTCGGTGGTGAGCCTGTTGTCATTCCACAACTGCTCCATGTGTATTAAGCCCCACTGCCGGGGACAAAACATGTAATGTTGTATCCCCGACAGCATGAGCATATTTTCTTCATCATACATTGTGATGAGTGTCGTTTAGATTTCCTCGCTGACCTCCACTCCCTGCGGCAATTTATCTTTGTCGACAGTAATAGTGTAGTCGCCGAAGCTGCGAGCCACTGCAACATCGTCGCGTTTCTTCACATGCACCAGGTCAAACAATTGATTGGCGGGTGCACATCCCAGCTTGCTGTCGTGCTTGAAAACAATGAGCCTGCGTGCACTCATCAATCCACGAGCTGCCGAACGGTCGACGTCGAACATGTTTTTCAATGCTTCGAAAAGTAGCTGTAAATCCTCCTGCGAGAAGCCCGTCTGATTAGCAAGATTGGCAGAAACGAAACCATGACAGACGTAGAGACCATAGGGAACAGTTGACTTGCGACCCATCGTGTGGTTTTCCCCACCCTGCTTCTCCGATTCTTTCTCGGTAGCAACTGCGACTCGCGTGATAGAGTGCTCCAATGGGGAAATGGGGTCGACCGAACGTGCAAAAGTGAGTTGAATGGGACCACGCACCTGCCCGGCATTTTTACCTGTCGACATCACGGCTCCAAAAGCGCGGACGTCATAATAATGGCTGCACATATACTGCCGTGCTGCCTCGGTCTTGTCTTTAGCTTTCTCTGCTTTTTTTACACTCTCATCATCATGAGCCTCATCGATAAGCGTGTTGAGCACAGCTTTCTCTTTGATAAAGATGTCGTAGCCTTGGGCGCACTCTTTTGCCACTTGGACATAGTTGCGCACTTTGCGCTTTAAGCACACATCGGTTACCAGGCCCATACCTGTCTCGGCATCTACACGCGGCAGGTTGCCTGCATCGGGATCTCCGTTGGGGTTGCCATCCTGTACATCAAAGATGTACACAAAATCAATTCTGTTTTTTAGTTCTGTCATAGTTTAAAAGTGTTTATTCGTTATTACTCATTGTTGTTTTCTGTCTTGCGTGCAAAAAAGTCCTGACGCTGATGATAGTAACCCACAAAGAAACGGCCTTGGTCTTGCAGGTCGAGGTGAGCTGGGAAACCATCGGCCGAAATCTTGCTCATGATTTCCTGCTTCAGCTTCTCATAGAACACGCGTCGCCCATCACTCGAGAGATTCTCGGCATGATGTGAAGAAAGGTTCAAGATGGTTGCAAACACACTCGCTGGAGTGGTACTCGCTGCATTCATATAGCGTTCTCGAATGCTATGAATGCCATTGGCGTCCTCTTGTATCTTATCGAGGACAGCAAAAAGGCGACCACACAGGTAGCCTTGGTTTTGATTGTCTTTGTCTAACATAATAGATATTTTTTTGTTGGGAGTGTCGTTAAGTCGATTAAGATAAGCCTTGATGATAGCTGCTCGAGCGATACGCACATCGCCTCCCTCGGCCTTGATGCGGCGCAGGCACGAGCTGAACAGTGTGAAGGGATAAGGCAACCCTTGGAAAATGCTTTTTGCCACTGCCTCGGGCAAGTTGGGAGTAGCATCTGAGACCTTACCGCCACGGGTGACTGCCGATAACATTTCGTAAAGCCCCATGTAGGACTTTTTGTTTTTAGGAGTATCGGCAATCTCCATGTCGCCGAAATGCCGCTCAATGTTGCCGGCGAAATCCTTCAACGATGTGTCCGACCAATACACGACAGCTATGCGTGCCGCGTTGGGAGCAAGCCCAAGAATATAGAATCGGTCATTAAGGTCGGTCTTTAACTCGCCCGAGTATATCGACTTGAACACCTTGCGCACCTGCTCAATCTTGGCATTAGGGTTGTCAATATTATTAGAAGTGTAACCCAAGAGTGAGAACAGCCCGTCTTCCACATCTTTGGAAGCCTCACTCGAAGATGATGCCCAGAAAACAAAAGTGCGGTTCCCAAGCATAAACTTGTTGTGCGAGCCCTTTGCAAGCAGTCTGTTGAGTGCAGTTGTGTATTTGAATTCAGCTTCCTCACTGATAGGGGCATTGCCTCCCTTCTGTTTCCCATAAGAATCATAACCGGAATTTTCCTGAAAGGCAACCAGTTTTGCGGTTGCCTGACTTCCAGGGATCATCGTTGCAGTCGTTGTTTCTACGACAGGACCACGCATTCCCTTAATAATACAAAGCATTTCCTTTGCATCATCAAGTTCATTATCTTCCAATTGCAGAAGTTCTTTCTTTTCGGCAACAATCTTTGTGTCGCCCTCAAGACGAAACGAAAAAACCGAATACTTCTTTGAAAGGCTTTTAGTTATGTCATCCCATAGCGGATCTTTCATCATCTTGTTGAGCAACTCTTCTCTCGAGTGTTGATAAAAGCCCATCAGAGCATTGAGATCTTTGTTTCCTGGGAACGAATGAGCTATCGATTTCACCTTTTTTTTGAATGTATCAAAATAAAGTTGCTCCTTCCCACTTTTCTTATCAGAATAGCCGAACACATACGTACTGCTGTCGTATAGATAATTGGCCATTGGTGCACTCGTGCGGCCTACACTTTTTTTAACAAGAAAAGATTTCGCAGTATTTTTGTTGATGCGGCAATCCTCAATCCTGATGAAACGACCATGATCGTCAATCACAATAAGGAAACCTATTTGTTTCTCTTCCATACCATAAACAGGCAGATTGCCACACCGGTTGTAATAGTCATATAAAGCTTTGAGTATCATTTGAGCACCTCCTCACTGTCTTTTGGTGGAACAATAATCACACCCTCATGCATCTGAGGGCGATAGAACATGGCTTCAGGATTCCGCGGATTGGACTCAAAATCCATATCATAGAGCATGATGCCCAAATCTCTGCTTTCGTTTAAGGCAGCAGTTAAACTTTCGTGTGCAATATCCACAAGCCGCCACAACGCAGCACACTCGCGTGTGCCGAGGTAAGGCTGTGTGAAGCACTGTCCATGACTGGCACGGCGCTCAAACATCTGGCAGTACTTCATTGGGTTCTCATCATCGCCAGGCTGATGCTTGGCAAAAGCCTCCTTTGGCCGGTCCTTAACGGGGATATAGACCAACTTGGCCCAAAGGCGATAGCGCACGTCGCGCAAGGTAAGGGTATTCTTTTGCTGGCGATTGATGAGTTTACCTTTTTCATTTACCTCATCTATAAATATGGGGCTTTTACTCTTTACGCTTGCTACCTTCCCCACCTCGTTTCGCTTGATGGAGGCCCACTTGATGGGATTGAGTACTTCAATCTTGGTAACTTGCCACCGCATGGCATATTTCTTGAACAGAATGGCTTCGAAGATTGCGCGGGCGGCCGAGGGTGTGATCACATCATAGCTCACGCGCTCCACCTTAAACTCTGGACGAGTGAAGCAAGCCATGTCGCCCCACACTTCCAAACAATATTCTTTATCTATATATTCCATTGACTATATGTTATTATATTTATTTCAACAACAGTTTTTCCTCCCACTGGTTGTCGGTGAGCAGCCCCAGCTTGTCGTCGTATTGCAATTGATGATCGACAAGAAACACTCCCTGTGCCACTTCCTTTACACCTCCTATCTTCAATAGGGCGTCAAAATCGTACTTATGGATGTTAACGCTATACTTTGCAAGCTTTTTCATCAAGCTGTAGCATGGTCCGTATTTCTTTAGCTGTTCGATGAGCTCTTCGTTGTGGTTCCATTTCACAATCACCGAATAACCCTCGTTTTCGATAAGTTTAAACTCACGCGCAGCGGTCTCAAACAAAATATTGAGTGGATTATAAAGATAATCACCAATTTTCTTTGTGTCGAAACTCTCCTTTCGACAATAAAGTTGCTTGAAATAGAGGGTCATGGTTTGAGGCGAAAACCAGTCGTTCACACCTTTCAAAGCCAGCCGTGCATTGTTGGCATCACTGATGTCGCCTTTGGGTAGAGGGTGTTCCTTGGCAAGACTAAACACATAGGTAACACCCATATCCAATTTGCCCTCACGGTTGCAACGGCCAGCAGCCTGCAACACCGAGTCGAGCCCGGCTTCCTGGCGGTAGACTACGGGAAAATCAATGTCGACCCCTGCCTCTACCAGCTGTGTCGCAACCACCCTTATCGTCCCGCATGCATTGTTTTTTAAAGCATCCTTGATTTCATCGATAGTCTCATTCACATGAGCAGGGCACATCATGCGTGACAGGTGCAAAGTGATACCCTCGTTGGGAAGACGCTTAAAAATCTCACGTGCATCGCGCCGCGTGTTCACAACACACAACACTCGCTTGTGCTGGCATAGTGATTTTGCTATGTCATCATAACTTTGCGGTGTTTCACTTATATCGAGCTTAACACGCCGTAGTTTCTCATGAAGTCTGGCCTCAGGGGGTATAAGCTCTTGGATATTGCCGATTCCTTCAAACTTTGCCACAGGATTGCAACCCTCAATCAATCCGTTCAAGACAGGCTGACTTGCAGTAGTGAGTAACACAGAAACGCCAAACAATCGATTGTAGGCTTTAAGTGCTCCGATGATGGGTTGCAAGAACTGCGTGGGTAGTGTCTGTACTTCGTCAAGTATCAATACACTATTGGCAATATTATGAAGTTTGCGACAGGCCGATGGCTTATTGGCGAACATAGATTCAAACAATTGCACATTGGTGGTCACCACAATGGGGTAATTCCAATTTTCCATAGCCAGTTGAACGCTCTTCACCTCTTCATCTTCCTCGTCGACATTGAACTCTACATTGGAATGATGCTCTAAAACGTTGTTTTCACCAAGAATCGACTTTAACGTAGCTGCCGTCTGAACAATGATACTGGTATAGGGAATGGCAATGATAACACGTTTTTGGCCATTGTGTATGGCATGACGCAAAGCCCAAAGCAGCGACGCCAAAGTCTTGCCACCACCCGTGGGCACCGTCATCGAGTAGAATCCACAAGGCCGGTTACTACGTTCGCGACACAATTGCTGCACAAAATCTCTCACTCGGTTCACCTCGGTATCGGCACTAATGGTCTTGAGCTTGGCAAGGTGAGCTTCTAGCTTCGCGAGAAGTGCTGGCAATTTTTCGCCCTGGCCTCTCAACTGGGCTTGCTCTGGTTGCATGAAATGCTCGGTGTCGAGAAAATCGGCATCGACCAAGCAGCTGAAGAACATACGCAAAAAATGATGAATCTCTGTGCCGAAAAGGTGCAGTCGTGAGGCACTTAGCTGCAGAGGCAAGGGTTCGCTTTTCACTTCTTGCGGCACTGCCTTCTTCAACTCTTCCTTCAGGACATCGGCATCATAAAGACCGCGATGGTGACCCATGACCGCATTGGCCAGGAGCGGACTCGACAGTAATTGATGAATCATGATTCCGCCTATGTAGGCATGCTCATGTGCACCGGTCAAGTTGCTGATGGGGGCAAGGCCATTTGCCAAACGAATATAATTTTGAAAAGTGTCGCGCTCTTTGCCTTTGTCATGAAACCATCCGAGTATATACCCTATGCTTTCACACCCAAAAGCAGCAGCAAATCGTGCTGCCAGTTCGGCGACATTCTTCCGATGGTCTTCAATAGGTTGAATAACGGGAGGCGACCCTGGCTTAACATGTGCTATCATTTGTTTCTTAAAAATTTGTGTGATACAAAAATAGTTATAGTTGATAAATATTGCAATATATTATCATGATGTTTTATGCAACAACTTTTGGGTAAAACTAATAAAATTTAAAAATGACGACAAAATTGGGGGATTGTGGCGCTTTTCGGGGCAATAATTTGGGCAATTGAGCACTTTGTAGTACCTTTACTATTTAATTGGAAAAATGTAGATTTATTACAACGACCGACATGAAAAAGTTTTTGACTTTATTCACTTTTTTAATTCTCTCCCTGGCGGGGATTGAGGCGAGCGGGGCTGACTACAAGACGCTGTTTGCCTACCCCTCGGCCCCCGACACATGCAGCACCACCGAGTCGAGGTTCAACTACTGCACGCTGCACTTTTGGGACAACTTTGACGTGACCAAGCAGCTCACGCCGGCGACCGACAGCCTGCTGGTGACGGCGATGAGCGACTTCATAAGCTTCATGAAGCAGGCCAACGGCAACGTGGCGCTGGGAGCCATAAGGAGCCTGATGTTTAAGGCGCAGGCCAACAAGCCGAACTTCATGAAGCTCATGGATGCGGCCAGCCTGCTGCTCTACTTGAACAATCCCGGGGTGAAAGACGACGTGTATCTCACATTTTTGAAGTGCGTGCTCGACGCCTCGTGGGTGCCTGGCAAGGACAAGGCGCTCTACAAAGACCTGTACAGCCGCATCGATGCCTCGCGGCTGGGCGCCGAGATGCCCAACATCGACGTGAGCGACGGCAGCGGCAAGAAGAAGCTCTACGACCTGCCTGCCGACTCGGCCCAGATGGTGCTGCTCTTCTTTACGGGCGACGATGCCGACAGTCCGCTCGAGCGCACCCGCCTGAGTGTTGACGTGGGCGTGAACGAGTCGATCAAAGCCGGCTACATGAAGGTGATCAACATCTACACTGGCAAAAACACGCGGCAATTTCTCGCCGAGGCCTCGCAGTACCCCAACTGGACACTGGTGGCAAGCCCCGAGGTATACAAGCAGATCGACGTGAGGGGCGTGCCCTCGCTGTTTATTCTCGACAACAAACACGTGATTCAGACCAAGAATGTAACAGTCGACTTCATAAAACATGCATTCTACAATTAAGGAGACATAAGGCATAACAACGAGATATGGTTTCATCAACGGTAAAAAATTTGTTTCTATACAGCGCCGGGCACACCTACAGCAACCTGTCGCGGTTGTTTCTGCGGCTGTTCACAGGCGTGATGTTTCTTCAATTCGGATTGCGGCAAATCATGCATTTCGACGAGATTGCCCAGGTGTTTCCTGGCCTGTGCGGCATGACGCCCGAGGTGTCGATTGCGGTCGTCACGGCCATCGAGCTGGTGTGCGCCACCTGCATCATCCTGGGGCTGATGATGCGCATCGCTCTCATCCCCTCGCTTGTGCTCATGGTGTGCATCACCGTCATGCTCATGGGGCACGGTGCCGACCCGGCCAGCCAGGTGTTTATCTTCAAGCCTGGCTACCCCGTCATGTTTTGCGGCATATTCATCTACATGCTGCTGGCCGGCCCGGGGAAGATATCGGTCGACTATGTGATCGCAACGCTGCTGCTCGACCGCAGCAAGGAAGACGACGAGGTGCTCGACAAGGCTTGAGCGCCACAACAATCAAGAAACAGAAGACATGAATATAGCAGTATTGATATCTGGCGGCGTCGACAGCGCCGTAGTAGTACACAAGCTGGTTGAAGAGGGCAAGCACGACTTGCACCTGTTCTATATACAGATAGGCATGGACGACGACGAGGGCGACTGCAGCGCCGAGGAAGACATTGAGATGTGCACCTTGATAGCCAAGAAATACGGGCTGCCCCTTGACGTGGTGTCGCTGCACCAGGAATACTGGGACAACGTGATGGACTATGCACTGCGCACCGTGAAGGCAGGGCTCACGCCCAACCCCGACATGATGTGCAACCTCATGATAAAGTTTGGCTACTTTGAGCAGCGTTGGGGCAAGGACTTCGACATGACGGCCACCGGCCACTATGCCACCACCGACTGCGTGGGGGGCACCAAGTACCTGGCCACTGCGGTCGACCCCGTAAAAGACCAGACCGACTTTTTGGCCCAAATCACCCACGAGCAGCTCGAGCACGTGATGTTCCCCATAGGCAACCTGCCCAAGAGCGAGGTGCGCCGCATTGCGCAAGAGGTGAAGATGCCCAATGCCTACCGCAAAGACAGCCAGGGTATATGCTTCCTGGGGCAAATCAACTACAACGACTTCATACGCCGTCACCTGGGCGTGAAGCGCGGTCCCATCATCGAGATAGAAACAGGGCGCAAGCTGGGCGAGCACAACGGCTATTGGTTCCACACCATAGGGCAGCGCAAGGGCCTGGGATTGAGCGGCGGGCCGTGGTATGTGGTGAAGAAAAACATAGCCGACAACGCCATCTATGTGAGCAACGGCTATGGCACGGCCAAGCAATATGGCCGCGTGCTGCACCTCGACGAGATGCACTTCATCTCGGGCAACCCCTGGCAAGGTCAGGAAGGCACGTTTGAAATCACATTCAAAAACCGCCACACCCCCATCTTCATGCCGGCCCGTTTCACCCACCTGCGCGGCAGCGAGTGGGTGATCGAGAGTGAGCGCGACGTGCAGGGCATAGCTCCCGGGCAGTTTGCCGTGATCTACGACAGCAATCACCACTTGTGCTATGGCAGCGGCGTGATAACGGGTCAAAAGATATAAGTTTAAGAAAAAAAGACACAAAAGTAGACTTACAATAGAGAGATAGATATGGAAGACAAAATTGAGTTGAAAGTTTTGGGCATTACCTACAACCCCGTGCAAAGCGGCGCCTACGCCTTGCTGCTTGCCGAGGTCGACGGTCCCTACCGCATACCCATTGTCGTGGGACTTGCCGAAGCCCAGGCAATAGCCATGAGGCTCGAAAACATCATTCCGCCCCGCCCCATGTCGCACGACTTGATGGTGAGCATGATGCACGCCTACGGCATTTCGCTCGACGAGGTGTTTATCTATAAGTTCAAAGACGGCGTGTTTATGAGCGAGTTGAAACTCAACGACGGCGAGCGTCACATCTCGCTCGACTCGCGCACCAGCGATGCCGTGGCCCTGGCCCTGCGCACGGGGGCCCCCATCTTCACCACGCCCGAGATTGTAGACAAGACGGGCATCATCATGGAAACCAAGGACGGCGAGAACGCCCCCATTGCCCATCAGGCCCACAAGCCGCTCGAGGAGCAACCCATCGAGGTGCTGCAACGGCGCTTGGAAAAATATGTGGAAGACGAGGAATATGAGCGTGCGGCCGAGATACAGAAGATCATCAAGGCACGCACCCATCGCGGAGAGTCGACTGAACAAGGAAACAAAACTTCTAACGAATAGCGTTAATATAGACTTGACTATGAAACATCTGAAAGTAAGACTTACAGTGATGAACTTCCTGGAGTTCGCTGTTTGGGGTGCCTATCTCACATGCATGGGCAACTATCTTGTAAAAGCCGGCATGGGCACCGAAATCGCCTGGTTCTATGCCTTGCAAGGCATAGTGTCGATATTCATGCCCACCCTCATGGGCATCGTGGGCGACAAGTGGGTACAACCCCAACGCCTGCTGGGTCTGTGCCACCTGGGCGCCGGGCTGGCCATGATAGCCCTGTGCTACATGGGCTACTCGGCAAGTGTGGCCGGTACCAATCCCAACGAGGCTGCGTTTATCGCCGTGTATACCGTGAGTGTGGCCTTCTACATGCCCACACTGGCCCTGGCCAACACCACGGCATTCACCATCCTCAAGGACAACGGCTATGACACGGTCAAAGATTTCCCGCCGATACGCGTGTTTGGCACCGTGGGCTTTATCGCCACAATGTGGTTTGTGAACTGCGCCACACTCGACAATGGCACTTTCAGCCTTACGCTGGCACCGAGCGAGGGAAAGTTTCAGTACACCTACATGCAATTTTTGGTGTCGGGTGTGCTGGGTGTGATACTGTTTCTCTACTGCCTCACCCTGCCGCAGTGCAAGCTGGTGAGCAAGCCCAAGCAATCGCTGGCACAGACCCTTGGGCTTGACGCCTTCAAGCTGTTTAAACGTCGCAAGATGGCCCTGTTCTTCATATTCTCGATGCTGCTGGGCATGTCGCTGCAGGTGACCAATGGCTTTGCCACGCCATTCATCACCAGTTTCAAGGGCAGCACCGATCCGGCCATAGCCAACTCGTTTGGCGCCAACAATGCTACCATGCTTGTCTCGCTCTCGCAAGTGGCCGAGGCCCTGTGCATCCTGCTCATTCCATTCTTCCTGAAGCGCTACGGCATCAAGACAGTGATGCTCATTGCCATGTTTGCCTGGGTGCTGCGCTTCGGCTTCTTCGGCCTGGGCAACCCTGCATTTCCAGGCGTCATATTGTTCATTCTCTCCTGCATCGTCTATGGTGTGGCCTTCGACTTCTTCAATGTGTCGGGCGGTCTGTTTGTCGACAAGGAGTGCGATGCCAGCGTGCGGGCCTCGGGCCAGGGCTTGTTCATGCTCATGACCAACGGGCTCGGGGCCACGATAGGCACCCTTGCAGCAGGCAAGATTGTGAACCACTACTGCCACTACAATGAGGGAGGCTATCTTGTGGGCGACTGGTCGAGCGCATGGTTTATCTTTGCTGCCTTTGCGCTGGTCGTAGCCATTGCATTCATGCTGCTGTTCAAGTACAAGCACAACGGCCAGCAGGCATAGCGCACACGAGGTCATGCATCGTTTCTATCATCCCGATATCGAGCACATGCAGGCGCTTCCCGAGGAAGAGTCGAAGCACTGCGTGCGGGTGCTGCGGCTCGTCGAGGGCGACGAGATAGAGGTCGTCGACGGGCGCGGCAACCTGTATCGCTGCCGCATAGTCATGGCTCACCCCAAGCGGTGCTGCCTCGAGATTGTGGCCACCCAGCACGTGCCGCCCCACTGGGGGCACAAGATAGTGATTGCTGTGGCACCGCCCAAAAACATCGACCGCATCGAGGACATGGCCGACCGCGTGACCGAGATGGGTGTCGACCGCATCGTGCCCCTGCTGTGCAACAACAGCGAGCGCAAGGTGCTCAAGACCGAGCGGCTGCGCAAGATACTCGTGGCCGCCATGAAGCAGTCGCTCAAAGCCACACTGCCCGTGCTCGACGAGATGACGCCGCTGGGCACGTTGCTGGCCGAGCCTTTTGCCGGCGACAAATATATTGCCTACATCGACCCCTCGCTGCCGCGTGAGCAGCGCAAGGACTTTGCCCAGGAGTATGTGCCCGGCCACGACACCATGATTGTGATAGGGCCCGAAGGCGACTTCAGCCCGGCCGAAATAGAGGCAGCTCTCAAGGCTGGCTTCACACCCGTGTCGCTGGGCCCAAGCCGGCTGCGCACCGAGACTGCAGCCATGTGGGCCGTGGCAGCATGCCATGCAATCGATCAACGTGAAAAATTAATAAAGCAACATTAAAACATATTACCGTCGAAGCTACAAGCCGACGGCTGAAAGCAAAAGAAAAAAATGATAAAAGAATTAATGTCATCTCCCACCGGCAATTTTTTTCTGCTCGCCGGTCCCTGTGTAATCGAAGGCGAATCGATGGCACTCAACATTGCCGAAAAAGTGCTTGGCGTGGCCAGCCGTCTCAACATACCCTATGTGTTCAAGGGCAGTTACCGCAAAGCCAACCGCTCGCGTCTGGACTCCTTCACAGGCATAGGCGACGAGAAGGCGCTCAAAATATTGCGCAAAGTGAGAGAGACGCTGGGCATCCCCGTTGTAACCGACATCCACACCCCCAGCGAGGCTGCAATGGCAGCACAATATGTCGATGTGTTGCAAATTCCCGCATTCTTGTGCCGCCAGACCGACCTGCTTGTGGCTGCCGCCCGCACGGGCAAGATGGTGAATGTGAAGAAAGGCCAGTTTCTCTCGCCCGAGGCTATGCAATATGCCGTGCAGAAGGTGCGTGAAGCCGGCAACGACGAGGTGACCATCACCGAGCGCGGCACCACCTTCGGCTACCAGGATCTCATCGTCGACTACCGCGGCATCCCCGTCATGCGCAAGTATGCCCCCGTGATTGTCGACATCACCCACTCGCTGCAACAGCCCAACCAGAGCAAGGGCGTGACAGGAGGGCGCCCCGAGCTCATCGAGACCATTGCCCGGGCCGCCATTGCCACGGGCGCCGACGGCATCTTTCTCGAGACACATCCCGACCCGGCAATTGCCAAGAGCGACGGGGCCAACATGTTGCGCCTCGACAGGCTTGAAGGCCTGCTCGAGCGACTCACGACACTGCGCATGACAATAAACGAAATCAACAAAAACAATAAATAGCAAAATGAAAGCAACGATTAAACTCAAGTATCTCATCCTCGTCATGGCAATTACCATAATCGGCATCTCGGCACAAGCCCAGAAGGCGGCCAGCGACGAGGACTCTACTGCTCAGAAGATAAGAGCTGCCGTAATGAAGGTCTACGACGACCAGCTGGCCGAGACGCCCGACGCCTACGACGTGCGCTATGCCCGAGCTATGCAACTCTACTTCAACGGCGACTATGCCAAGTCGCTCGACGATATCAACATCGTCATCAGCCAGTGCCCTGAGAAGGAGGCCGACCAGCTCTACGACGCACTCATCCTGCGCGCCAAACTCTATGACGCGCAAGGCAACACAACTGCCGAAGCCCAAGACTTGCAGCGGGCAACCGCCATCAACCCGAGCAGCCTCAACGGCATCGACCTCACTGCCAAGCTCGCCCTCAAGCAAGGCAACCTCACCGAGGCCGAGAGCGGTTTCAACGCCATTCTGCGCCAAAGCCCGCAAAACTATGACGCCTTCTACGGTCTGGCACAAGTAGAGGCACAACGCGGCAACAACGACAAGGCCATCGAGTTCTGCGACCGGGCCGTGAAGCTATTTCCACAAGACCCAACGGTGTACTACAACCGCGCCAACGTGTACAAGACCATAGGCGCCTATGAGAATGCGGCCGAGGACTATATCATAGCCATGAGTCTGAGCTCGGGCGGCAACAAGGGCATTGCCGAGCTGTGGGCGATGAGCAACGCCCACTACGATGCAGTGATGAGCGCCTTGCAACGGGCCATCGACAATGCTCCGCGTCAGGGCAACTTCTACTATCTGCGCGCCGAGATAGCCAAGACCTACTTGCACTACGGCCAGGCCCTGCACGACTTCAACATCATCATCGACAACAACTTCTACGACGACTACACCATCTATGAGGATGCAGCCCGGTGCCAGTTTGAGCTCACCATGTATGACGAGGCACTGAAAAATGTGAACAAAGCCCTACAGAAATCGCCCACGGCAATCGATGCCTATGTGCTCAAGGCACAAATCACCCGCTATCAAGGCACAGGCAACAACTATGCACTGGCCATCAGCGTGCTCAAAGAAGCCGAGGCACTGAAACCCAACTACGCCCCGGTGCTCATCGCCGAGGCCCGCAACCTCTATGCTCTGGGGCAAAAGGACGAGGCCATGAACGCACTCAACAAGGTCATCGCAGCCGACCCGCACAACAACGAGGCTCTCTTGCTGCGCGGCTTCATCAGCAAGTATCGCCTGAGAAAACCCGACGAGGCTCTCGCCGATTTCTCGGCCATGCTCGCCAACGGCGACAACATGGCCAGCCTGCGTGGCTTTGCCTTGCACGAGATAGGCAAGGACGAGGAAGCACGCCAGTGGGCCAGAAAAATCATTGCCGACAACCCACTGCCAGGCGGCGAAGCCTACTACTATGCCGCAGCATTGCTCAGCGACATCGACCCTGCCGACGAGCAGGCGCTCAAGTACTTTGAAAGCGCCCTGGCCAATGGCTTCGGCAGCAAGTTTCTGGCCGAGGTGAGCGAGGAGTACTATGTGAACCTGAAACTCCTGCGCCGCAACGAGAACTTTGCCACCGTGCTCAACCGCTACACCGACAACTTTGAAGTGAAATAAACAGGGCTTTAAGGCAGCATCTGTCAACCTGCAACGGTCACGGTCTCTCCATCTTCGTCGAGAGGCTGTGACTTTTTTATGGTCAAGAGTTGGCGTGGCAATGGATACATGACAAGAAAAATGTGTAACTTTACGACACCATAAACTACACTTACAAACAAAATGAAAACAAAAATCATCCTTTTACTTGCTGCAGTCCTTGCCGTGGTCGCCGGCTTCCCATGCCAGGCCACCGGCAAGCACACAAAGAAAGCCCCCAAGCGGGCCTGCATAGAACTTGAAAACGACCAGTATGGCGTGACACGCCGCATCAACCCCAAGTGCAAGGCAGTGTACCTCGTGTTCACAGCCCACTACAGTACCAACGACAACGGCCACTTTGAGAACTTCGACGGCATCGTGCCTGTGCTCGACGTCTTGAAAGAGAAGAAGGTGCGAGGCTCGTTCTTCCCCACTGGCCTATGCTTCGATCAACCCCAGTACAAAGCCGCCATCAAGCGCATCGTCGACGAGGGACACTATCTCTCGGCCCACTCCTACGGCCACCTGCTCATGTGCGACGGCGAGAAGAGCCTGGTGACGCGCGACTCGATCGACAACGACATCAAGCTCATGGAAAAGAAACTGGGCGAAGTTGGGCTCAAGAAAAGCCAATACTGCTGGATGATACCGCCCTATGAGACCTACAATCAGGAAAACGTCGACGAGTTGCACCGCTTGGGCTACCACCTGATAAGCCCCACGCCAGGTATTAGAACCGACATGGACTGGAGCACGCCAGGCGACAAAAACTACGTCTCGGCCCACGACATCATGCAACAACTGTGGGACTATGAGGCCAAGCATGGCATGAACGGCGTGATACTGCTCGTGCATGCCATGAACTACCCTGGACGCACGCAGGCCGACCGCGTGTATGACCACCTGGGCGAGATCATCGACGGCCTGCGTGCACGCGGCTACACCTTCAAGACGATGAACGACGTGATTGCCGCAAGCAGGAAGAGGCTGGTTTTCAACACCAGCATCGTCGAGCGGCCGTGACTTGTGTCACAAGCACAATAGCACCTGTGCTGCACTCTCGACCATTGGAACAGATGTGGTGATTGTCATCAAAATCAAAGCCTGCGCCGGCGGTTGCCAGTGCAGGCTTTTGTATAGATTTCAAGCCACACACAAGTGGGCGGGAACCAATCCCTTATTTCACATAGGGCTTTATGGCGTCGCGCCACACCAGGTAGGCCGGCCCCATGAGGTGGAGACCGTCGTTGGTGTACTCACGCTTGAGATGACCAGTGCCGTCGTCAAAGAGCTTGTAGAGGTCGATCCAAGTCACACCCTGGCGACGCGCGACCTGGGCCAGAGCGGCATTGCCCTCGACAACCACGTGCTCGCGGTCGCGCAGGTTTTTCCACATGCGCACGTCGTTGTTGAAAGGCAACATGCTCTGCAAGTAGATTTTTGTCTTAGGGCAACGTTGTTTCACCAGCACGATGAGTTTCTCCATGGCACGGGCTATGCTATCGCCGCTCACGCCATGCGACACATCGTTGATCCCCCCCATGATGAAAAGCTTCTTGGGCTGTCCCTTCAAGATGGGCTCAAGTCGCTCGTAAAATCCCTGCACGATGTCGCCCACAATACCGCGATTTTTCACGTGAGGATTGTTGAGCAACTCATTCCACTCGGCACCATCGGTGAGGCTGTTGCCCAGCATCACGATGTCGTGCCGGCCTATGGGAAGCACATCGAAGAGTGTAGCCCGGCGTGCATAGTACACGTCGGTATTGGTATACTGTTTAGTCTGAGCCATTGCAACAAGACTTGCACACAGTGCAAACAACACTATAAGATAACGTCGTGTCATAACTAAAATGTGTGTGTGTATGTAATCAATCTCTATCTTTGACAACCACTCTACAGCTTGTCGTCGTCGGCAGCGCGATAGGCATCGCAGGCCTTCTTTACCGAGCCGTGCAGCAGCAGCAAGCGCTTGGCTGACTCATAGTCGAGGCCAAGCTCATCTACCACCATGCGGGTGCCGCGGTCGACGAGCTTCTTGTTGGTGAGCTGCATATTGACCATTTTGTTGCCCTTCACACGCCCCATCTTGATCATGACGCTGGTCGAGATCATGTTGCATATCATCTTTTGGCCAGTGCCCGATTTCATGCGGCTGCTGCCCGTGACATACTCGGGACCCACAACCATCTCCATAGCAATCTCGGCAGCCTCGCTGATGGGCGCGTCGGGGTTGCTGGTGATGGCGCCCGTGAGGCAACCGTGGGCGCGGGCAGCCTTGAGTGCGCCTATGACGTAGGGCGTAGTGCCCGAGGCAGCGATGCCCACCACAGTGTCCTTCTCGTTGATGTTGTACTCAAGCAAGTCTTTCCAACCCTGCTCGGTGTCGTCCTCGGCATTCTCCACGGCATTGCGCAAGGCAGTGTCGCCGCCGGCAATGATGCCAATGATCCACCCTGGGTCCATGCCGAAGGTGGGAGGAATCTCGCTGGCATCGAGCACACCAAGGCGACCCGACGTGCCTGCGCCCATGTAGAAAAGACGGCCGCCTTTCTTCATGCGCGACACGATGCCCGTGACCAGTTTCTCGACTTGAGGTATGGTCTTCTTTACGGCATCGGCTACCTTGTGGTCTTCTTGATTGATCTCGGTGAGGATTTCAAGCACCGATTTTTTCTCCAAATCATTGTAAAGCGAGTCTTGCTCACTTATTTTCACAAAAGCCATATTATGATTAAATATTTTTCGTTCTCCTTAAAAACGTGTAACTACTCTTTTTTTACCATTCAGCCCCGTCTCTATTGCTCGCTTGTAGAGTGAAACTTGATGAGGCCCTCCATGGGATCCTGCATGATTGTGCCCACGGTGATGCCTTGCGACTTGGCTGCCTCGAGCAACGTAGCCTTCTCGAGCAGGGCGATGCTGCCCACAAAGTTGCAAGGCAGGGTCTTGTAGTCCTTATAGCTCTCGACGTTGCGCACAAAGAAGTCGATAAACGAGTGCAGCACGATGCGGTGTATCGAGGGCTCCTCGATGTTGTGCTCAAGGAAAGGAGCAAATTGTGCCAGGAAGCGATTGGCAGCCGGCTTGCGATACACGTGGTCGATGATGGTGTTGCGGTCGAGGTTGTACTCCTTGAGGAATTTCTCACACAGGTGCTCGGGGAGCTGGTGCTTGAGCACATCGCCCACCAGGAGCTTGCCCAGCACAGCGCCGCTGCCCTCATCACCCAGGATATAGCCCAGGGGCGACACGTTGTCGACCACCTTCTCGCCATCGTAGTAGCAAGAGTTGCTGCCCGTGCCCAAGATGCAGGCTATGCCAGGCTTGCGGCCGCACAGGGCGCGTGCTGCAGCGAGCAGGTCGGTGTCGACCTCGATCTTAGAGGCGGCAGGCATGTTGGCTTTCAAGGCATTGGCCACATGCGACTTAATCTCGTCGCTGATGATGCCAGCGCCATAATAGTATATCTCATCGACCTGATAGCCGCTGATGTGGGGCATCAATTCCTCCTTGATGCGGGCAGTCATTTCGTCTTGAGTCATGAGCAGGGCATTCATCCCTGTAGTGAAAATTTGAGCAACTTTCTCTTTTCCGTTGAGCAGGCACCAATCAATCTTGGTGGAGCCACAATCTGCAATTAAAATCATCATTTAGCAATTATATTTTTATGATTATATTTTTCTTATAGAGTATGTAACCAAATATCCAGTTAAACAGAATGAAGATGATGGCAAACAAGCATGAAGCCATCGTCTCGTCGGCGGTCACTGCCTTGCAGAAGTCGAACACAGCGCTGTGCACCGTAGTGCGCTCGCCTGCCCCTTGTGCAAGAGCCACCGCGCTGTTGTAGGTGCGCTGGGCTGCAGTGAGCTGCTTGCCCGCTATGGTGTCGCAAGCAGTCATATCGGTGATAAACAGGTCGTTGAATGTGTTGTGGGCCGTTACGCCCAGCGTGTCGCTGTAGCAGGCTTCAACAGCAGTCTGCGCCCGCTTCAGCCCTTGCTGTGCAGCAAGGCTGTAGAGTTCGGCAGCCTTCTTGTGATCGACTGCCAGCCCACCCTTGCCGAAGTCGTAGCACAGTCCCAGGTTGAATTGGGCCTGCTGCATCGCCGAGTCGGCAGCAAGAGTAAGCAATTGCACCGCCTGGGCATCGTTGGCCGCAGTGTTGTCGGTCATGTAGGCCAGGGCCAGGTTGTAGTGGGCCGCAGCCTTGGGCAGGGTGTCGGTCCCGACGGCTTGTTGCAACAGTTGCACCGCGCGGGGCTTGTTGACGTCGACGCCAGTGCCCGTGTAGTAGGCAACGGCGAGGTTGTTTTGTGCCTGGGCAATGCCCTGCTGTGCCGCTTGGGTGTAGAGGGTCGAGGCCTTGACAGGATCGGGATTTTCAAAGTCGGCACTCTTGTGCAGCGTCACAGCACCGAAGATGATGGAGAAAACACTGCCCAGCACGTAGAGCGACAACGGGTTGATGCCAAAGGCCTGGAAGAAATGGCACCACTTCTTGTGCCCCTTGACATCGATGACCAGGATGAGCAGTGCGAGCACACTCATGGCCAGGCCGGTGGTGATGAGCACATAGGTCGACGACCACACCTTCTTGGAGCACGGGATGCCGTAGTGCAGCAGCCAGCCCAGCAAGATGAAGGCAAAACCCACCTCAAGCAAGCAGGCCATGCGGTACCTGTTGTCGCGATGCTCGATGATCATCTTGCCCACCAGGAAGCCGATGAGCGTGTGGGCAATGCAGGGGAGCGTGCTCAAGATGCCCTCGGGGTCGAGTGCAATCGAGTATCCGCCTGCACTCTCGTGATACATGTGGTCGGGGCCCATGACGGCATTGTCGATGCGCGCCACGATGTTGTCGAGCGAGAAGTCGTAACCATGCCCCACACCGAGAATCACGGCATAGATGACAAGGATGCCGCCCACTACCCACGGCAGCATCTTGTGCTTGATGAAGATGGCACACAGCGAGCCGAAGAAGTAGCACAGCGCCAATCGCTGAAACACGCCCAAGATGCGCAACGTGGGCAAGTTGTTGACGGCTACTGCCCAGGGCTGTCCCTTGGCCAGACCGTACATCAAGTGGCTGAACCAGTGGATGGCCCACCCGATGAGAAACAACAGCACTGTGCGACGCACGATTTTCAAAGCCAGCTTGGGGCTGAACTTGAAATCAAACTTGCGCAAAGAGAAATACATGGCAACACCCATGCAAAACATGAAGAAGGGGAAGACCAAGTCGGTGGGGGTCAATCCTATCCACTCGGCATGGTCGAGCGGTGCATAGATGTGACTCCATGTGCCGGGATTGTTCACCATGAGCATGCCTGCTATGGTGATGCCACGCAATATATCGAGTGAAACCAGTCGTTTAGATTGTTGTGATGACATGTCGTTATTTTTTTACAGTAGTACACTCATCGATCAAGTAGATGAGCGATTGATAAGGGATTCCGCTATTGGTGGTGAGACCTATCTCGCAAGTACGGCTGTTGGAGAAACCGCGCTTGATGCCAGCCTTCTCGATTTGGGGGCGCAGCTTGCGCAGGGCATACTTGTTGAGCTCGGGATGCGTCAAGCCCTTGTCGCCGGCAAAACCGCAACAGCCCACGCCATCGGGCACGAGCACGTGGCTCGAGCAACGCTTGGCCAGCGACAGCATCTTGTCGTTGAGCCCCATGAGGCGTGTAGAGCAAGTGAGATGCAGGGCTATGGGCTCGTCGGTGCGATGGAAATCGAGAGTGCAGGCCACATAGTCGTGCACAAACTCCATGAGCTCAAGCGGTTTCACTCTGGTCATGTGTTGCAACATGCGGTGCAGGCAGGGACTCTGGTCGCACACCACAGGATACTTGCCGTTGTCGCTGGCAGCAAGCAAGGCGCTCTCGAGCTCGGCCGTCTTGCGCTGTGCAATATCGGGCATGCCCTTGCTCTCCCATATCATGCCGCAGCACAGCTGCTTCATGCCTGCGGGATATATCACCTCCCAACCACATTTCTTGAGGAAGGCCACCACCTCGTCGACCAGGTCGAGCTTCGGGCCCTTGCTGGCGCGCCCCATAGTCTGATTCAAGCAACTGGGGAAGTACACCACCTTCCTGGCCGACTCGACAGTGTCGAGGGGCTTCGGGCGATGAGCCTTGGGCAGCGACGGGGTCCACAGCGGGGCGCCCATGGCATTGAGCCCGTGACCCAGTACCGTCACGCCCTTGTCGCCAATCACGGCATGGGCAGCACTGGCCAGGTCGAGGGCCAGCTTGGTGCCCTCGCGCACGCCATTCAGGTGACGGGCACAAAAGTCGCCTACCTTGTAGCCGGCACAGTCCTTGGGGCGATGGGTGGCGCGCAAGTCGTGGGTCATGTCGCCAGTGTTGATCTTCATGGGGCACGACGTGCTGCACAAGCCGTCGGCTGCACAGGTGTAGTCGCCGTAGTACTTGTAGAGCGCGGTCATGCGCTTCAGGCGGGCTGGATCTTCACCCGTGGCGCGCAGGCGTGCAATCTCGCGCTGCGTGACGATGCGCTGGCGTGAGCTCAGTGTGAAACCGCAGCTCAGGCAGTTCACCTCGCAGAAGCCGCACTCCATGCACTTGTCGACATGCTCGTTGACACGCGGCAGCGGCTTGATGTGCTGCACAAAGCTCTCGGGATCTTCATTGAAGATAACACCAGGATTGAGAATATTTTGCGGGTCGAAGAGCTGCTTGATTTCCTTCATGATGCCATAGGCCTTGTCGCCCCACTCCTTGCGCACAAAGGGCGCCATGTTGCGGCCTGTGCCATGCTCGGCCTTGAGCGAGCCGTCGTACTTGTCGACCACGAGCTTCACCGTTTCACGCATAAGTTCCTCGTAGCGCTTCACATCTTCGTCGGTCTCAAACGACTGGCTTATCACAAAGTGGAAATTTCCCTCCAGGGCATGGCCGTAGATGCAGCTATCGGCATAGCCATGCTCGTTGAGCATGCGTGCAAGATCGACCGTTGCATCGGGAAGGTCCTGAATGTGGAAGGCAATGTCCTCGATAATCACTGTAGTGCCTATGGGGCGAGTGCCTGCAACGATGGGGAAAATGCCCGACCTTATCTGCCAGTACTTGCCATACTCGGCAGGGTCGCTGGTGAAGCGAGCCGGCACATGCAGCTTGTAGTGGCCCACGACATCCATGATTTGGGCAATATTCTTGTCGAGTGTATCCTGGTCGTCGGCCGAGGTGCGCACCAGTATGGCCGTGAGTCCCTCGCCCGTCTTGTCCTCGGCTGCCGAGAGCGACTTCTTGTCGAGCATCTCGGCACACTCCACAGGACTGTTCTTGAGCTCCACGATGCACTCGCTGGCCTTGCGCATGTCGTCGAAGTAGAGCATGGCGCTGGCCGAGTGGCTGTAGAGATGGCCTGTGGACATGGTAAACTGGCTGGCAAAGCCCAAAGTACCCTCGCTGCCCACCATGCAATGCGTGATGATGTCGAACGGGTCGGTGAACCTGACAAAGGGCAGAAGGTTCAACCCCGTCACGTTCTTGATTTGATACTTGTACTTGATGCGTTTCACCAGCTCGGGGTCGGCCATAATCTTGTCGCGCAGCTTCTCGATGCCCTTCACAAAGTCGGGACGCTTGGCCTTGAATGCTGCACGGCTGCCGGCGTCGCCCGTGTCGAGTACAGTGCCGTCGGCCATGACGATGCGCATCGACTTCAATACCTTGTCGCTGTTGGCATGTGTGCCACAGCTCATGCCCGAGGCATTGTTGATGACAATACCGCCCACCATGGCCGAGTTTTTTGAGGCCGGGTCGGGCGAGAACACTCTGCCGTAGGGCTTGAGTATCTCGTCAACCTTGTGCCCCACGAGGCCTGGTTGCATGGTGATGGTGCTGGCATCGTCGCTCAGCTCATAGTTTTCCCAGTTCTTGCCGGCAACGATGAGAATCGAGTCGGTGTTGGTTTGGCCCGAGAGACTGGTGCCGGCAGCACGAAACGTGACCGGCAGCCCCAGCTTGCTGGCCTCTTGCAGCAACCTCGACACCTCCTGCTCGTTGCGCGAGCGCACCACCACCTTGGGCACGTGGCGGTAGAAGCTGGCATCGGTGCCCCAGGCCAGGCAGCGCAAGTCGTCGGTATAGATACGGTCGTCGGGAATAAACCAAGAGATGTTCCTGACGAAGGCTTTATATTTTGCGTCCATCATTTGTACAAATAATATTTGCTCGATTTTGCTTTAAACGCATCGGCATCTTTGTTGAAGTAGTCAACGATGTCGGCCACCTTGTAGTTCTTGGAGAACCTGAGGCGTATTTGGTCGGTGCCCATGACCTTGTCAAACATTCCATAGCCGCGCTTGGCATTGGCATCAAAGATTTTGGCAGCCGGGTACAACTCGTGCAGCACCTGCATGAAGTAGAACTGGCACAGGGTGAGATTGGCCTTGTCGAGATCGGTGATGTAGGTCTGCACACCGTGCATCTCCTTCATTGCCTCGTCGGTCTCGGGGCCCACTTTAAAGAAAGGTTTGTAGTTGATGGGGCGGAACCTGAAGCCAGGCAGGTCGAGCGCATTCATGGCGTCGCACAGCTTGTCGGCATCGATATAGGGAGCTGCGAAGCACTGGAAAGGCAGCGTGTAGCCTATGCCGGTGTTGAAGGCATAGAGCTCACCCACAACGCCCGACACTGCATAGAAGGCTGCGTGCTCGGGAGTGGGAATCTGTGGCGAGGGAGCCACCCAGGGCAGCCCCGTGTCGGCAAACTTCATGTTGCGCTTCCAGCCCTGCATGGGTATCACGGTGAGTTTGGCCTTCTTGGCCGTCACGTGCTCCTCGTTGAGGTAGGTGGCGAGCTCACCGGGAGTGAGCCCGTAGAGGTAAGGGATGGCATACTTGCTCACCATCGAGAAGTAGCCGTCTTCGACCACATTGCCCTCAACCTTGTTGCCGCCCAGCGGGTTGGGGCGGTCGAGCACCATAAATTCCTTGCCATTCTCGGCACAGGCCTCCATGCACATGCCCATGGTGGCATAGAAGGTGTAGCTGCGGCAGCCTATGTCCTGGATGTCGTAGACGAGCACATCGATGTCCTTGAGCATCTCGGGGGTGGGCTTGTGGGTCTTGCCGTAGAGCGAATACATCTTCACGCCGGTCTTGGCATCGACAGCATCGCTCACGGCATCGCCCGCATGGGCATTGCCGCGCACGCCGTGCTCGGGACCGTAGAGGGCCACCAGCTTCACGCCAGGCGCGTTGTAGAGAATGTCGACAGTCGAGGTGAGATTGTGGTCGACGCCGCTGGGGTTGGTCACCAGGCCCACGCGCTTGCCCTGAAGCTCAGAGAAGTGGTGGTCGCGCAGCACCTCGATACCCGTCATCACCTGGGCAGAGAGAGAGACGGTGGCTGCAAGTGTAATGGCCAAAAACAGGATAATATGTTTTTTCATCTTCACTAATTCAATTTATATTGATAAAAAATTACTTGCGTCCATATTCTGGGTCGATGTGCTTGTCGACAAAGTAGGTGACCACAAAGGTAGCCACGCAGCAAGCCATCACCATCCAGAAGAAATTGATATAGCCTATGGCCTCTTGAATATAGCCGGCCACAAAGCCAGGCAGCATCATGCTAAGCGCCATGAAGGCAGTGCATATGGCATAGTGCGAGGTCTTGAACTCGCCCTCGGAGAAATACATCATGTAGAGCATGTAGGCCGTGAAACCGAAACCGTAGCCAAACTGCTCGATGCACAGGGCTATGGTGATAACGATCGTGTTGCTGGGTTGAGCGTAGGCAAGATAGACAAATGTGAGGCAAGGCAGCGTCATGCACAAGGCCATCCACCAGAGCGACTTCTTGAGGCCAACGCGCGATGCGAAAATGCCGCCCAGGATGCCACCGCCCAAAAGGGCAATCACGCCGAATGTGCCATACACCACACCCACCATTTCGGTGCTCAAGCCCAATCCGCCTTGGGTTGTGGGATGCACCAGGAAAGGCATGCACAGCTTGATGAGGAAGCCCTCGGGCAAGCGATAGAGCAGCATGAACACGATGGCCATCCACACATAAGGCTTGGAGAAGAAACTGCCAAACGAAGCCAGCAACTCCTTGGCATTGGAAGAGCTGGGCTTGGCAGCGCCCGCCTCCTCCTGCTGGTTGCGAGGATGATCATCGGCAGGCTTGGGCAGCACAAAGATGTGATAGAGCGTGATGAGCAGGAACACCACAGCGCTCACCCCAAGGGTGATGCGCCACGAGTAGGGAATGTCGCCCGAGCTTTTCTCAACCACGCCGGCAATGGCCACCAGCACACCCTGCCCGAAGACCGAGGCAATGCGATAGGCCGTAGAACGAATGCCGATGAATGCCGCCTGGCTGCTCGGGCTGTGAGCCAGCATGTAGAAGCCATCGGCCGCAATGTCGTGAGTTGCCGAGGCAAAGGCTGCAATGATAAACAGGATGAGGGTGAATGTGAACATGGAGATGGGCGTGTGACCCGATGCTATCATCTCCTTGCTGGGAGTGGGCAGGGTGAGCATGAGCAGCGCCATGAGCGCAGTGAGCACAATCTGCATGGTGATTATCCACCAGCGCTTGGTCTTCACCACATCGACGATAGGGCTCCACACCCCCTTTAAAAACCAAGGGAAATAGAGCAACGTGGTGAAAAATGACATGTCGCCATTGGGGACACCCATCTTGGTGAACATCATCACCGAAATATTGTTGACCACAAAGTAGGGGACGCCTTCGGCAAAATAGAGCGTGGGCACCCACCACCAGGGGCTTTTGTTTGAAGTTTTGAGGTTATTCATTGTTTCAATATAATTTGTTGATAGAAGCGTTTATGAAATAGTGGAGCAGAATTTCCTTGTAGTTGTAGCCCTTGGCGCCCATCACTGCAGCACCTATCTGGCACAGCCCAACGCCATGACCCCAGCCAGCGCCACGCAGCACAAACTTCTGGGGATAGCCGCTGGCATCAATACCGTGGCGCTCGACGATGAAGGCCGAACTGTAGAGGGCGCTCTCGCTCAGGGCATACCTGATAGCGAGCTCCTTGCCTATGGTCTTGGTAAGTTTCTCGCCTACGATCTTCATCTTGTAGAGCCTCCCCGACGTGCCTCGGGCCACTGGCTGCAAGTCTCTGATGCGGCCGTAGTCGTCGCCAGTGCGGCGCTTGATGAGGTCGGCTATCTGCTCTTGGGTGTACTCCACCTTCCAGCGGTAGAAATTTTTGGTCTCTTGATCGTAGTCGTTGAGTACCTGCGAGAGTATCTCGGGGTCCTTGGTGTTGCAGAAGGCCTCAGGACTCGACAGTATCCAGTCGGCAGCCACGTCCTCGCGCGAGAGATCGGGAAAATCCATCTCATTGCGGCTGTCGCGACGTGGCACCAGGTAGTCGTAGTGCTTGGGCTCCCAGCAGTTTTCAAACTCCTCAAGCACGCCGCCGCAACACTTGGAGAAGCGTGCATCGCACAGCTCGCCGTCGTACATGAGCACCTGCCCCCAAGTGGCATCGATGGCCTGGCGCACTGTGGGCGTCGACTCGCGTGTGATGCCCTGGTAACGCTGGCAATGGTCGTCGGCACACACGTCGAAGTTGACATGGTCGTCGCGGTCCCACCACTTGATATCCTCGAGCTCAGAGTCGCTGCCAGTGGCTTTCTCCACCTCGTGATTCTTGTCGGCATCGCTCTTGTTGACTTGTGCCAAGAGCCAGCTGCGCGAGATCACCGCGTGGGCCTTGAGCAACTCAAGCGAAGCATTGGCACTCATCTCGCTCGAGATCACGCTGAGCAGGTACTCCTCGACCGGGAGCACATTGATGGTTGTGATGTTGCCATTTTCTACAATAAGGTGAAGCGAGCCACGGAAGGTTTGGTCCTCCTTGCGGCGCCAGTGAAAACTCACCCCGATAGTCACATCTTTCAATGTGAACGAAGCTGTGGCAGGGTCGAGGGGAGAAAACGTGATCTCGTCGTAGAGCGTTCCGTTCCACACAATCTTGCCCTCGCGGCATGTTGCCGACTGCGGTCCTTGTACCAGGGCACCGCCACATCGATACTGGCCGTTAAGCACAAACTCGACAGCAGGCTCATTCATGATACCCACCCTCACTTGAGGAATTTGACTCATAACTATATGAATGATTTTTTATTTTAATCGTTGTATTATGTTAATTGCATCGTCGGTTGTCATGCACAACTCGTCGAACATGGCTTGCACGTCGGCCGACGTGAGTGCATCGAAGTCTTTCTCGACCGGCACGGCCCACACCCCGCCCATGTCGACCGAGGCCGGGCTGAGCATGAACTGCCCTGCCCCATCGCCATAGTTGTGGGGACGGTGCTTGCGCCGGGGGAAGACAACCACATAGTAGGTGTCGGCCTCGGTCCAGCACAATATGTTCTGCATGGGCTCGGGGTCGCCGGCGCTCACGGGCAAAGCCCTCTCAAGCATGTCGAAGAGCTGGCTGGCCCTGAGGGCAGTTTTGGCCGCAATCAAAAACGACATGCGGGCCATGCCCTGGCTCAAGGCCAAGAAACCATCGCCGTCGTCGTCGATGTGCGAGAGCTTGCTCTCAAACACCTCTTTGCAGTAAGGCAGAAACCCCTTGTTGCCGGCCTGGAAGTGCATGTGGTCGGGGGCCGAGGCTCCGCACTTGGGCCCGTTGTAGAACAGCACAAAGTCGCTCAAGTCGTGGGCAAGAGCGAGCATGTGGGGCATGCGGCCCTCGATGCGCTGCGGCACGTGCCGCAACTCAGAGATAGTGAGATGGAGCGGGAAAATGGGATAGGGATTCAATTGAATCTTGTATTTCCCGTTCCACTCAACCGTTTCTTGCTGGACAGGCTGATTTTGGGCACACAAGAAACACTTGCGGGCCTTGAGGCTGGCAGCATCGACCTTGGCGGCACTCGAACGAATGCGCTCGGGGTTGAACTGCAGCACTATCGATGAGGCACCCACCCGCAGCGAGCGCAACTTGCAAGCCTTGAGCGCGCCATAGTTGTGCTTGGCCACATCCCAATCGCTCAGCTGCCTCTCGATGAGGCAGGTCACCTGATTTCTGTAATCAATCTCAGCCATGTAATCATGCTATTGTCAAGCCTTCTTGTTCATGGCCACACGCGCCTGAAGCTCCCAAGTGCGGATGCGGTCTTTGTATAAGTTGTTGTTGTTCATCTTCACCACGTCGAGCGAGGCATCGCTGTTGTCGTCCCAGCGGCGGCACATGTACACGGGCGTGTACACACGACCTATCTGGTAGTGGCGCGAGATGTTGAGGCCCAGCGCATAGTCCTCGCCATAGCTGGTGTTGGGCAGCTTCACCTCACGCAGCACAGGCGTGTAGAAAGCGCGAGGAGCGCCCAGGCCGTTGATGCGCAAGGCGTTGTTGCGGCCGTTCTCAGGAGTCCACTCCTTGTGGTCGATGATACCGGGGGCTATCATGTTGCCATCGAAGTCGGTCATCATGTAGGTGCCCACAACCATGGCCACATTTTGCTCATAGAAGGCCTTCACCATCGTGGTGAGGGTGTTTTCATCTTTGTACATGTCGTCGCTGTCGAGCTGCACGATAAACTTGCCAGCCTTCTCGTGATGAGCAGCCAGGTTCCAGTAGCCACCTATGCCCATGTCGTAATAGTCGGCAATGATGTGGATCATGCGTGGGTCGTCTTTGAACTCGTCGATGGCCTCGCGCGTGCCGTCGGTCGAGAAGTTGTCGACCACCATGAGGTTGAACTTGAAGTCGGTCTTCTGCATCAAGACACTCTTGATGGCATCGCGAATGGTGCGAATGCGGTTGCGCACTGGAATCATCACCGTGGCCTCGACAGCAAAGTCGCCCTGGTTGAACTCGATGTGTCTGAAATTGGGCTGGCCATCGGCCTTGACAGGAGCCAGGTAGCCGCCTATTTCTTTCAGGTGCTCGGTCACGGCCTGCTCCATCTCGATCTGACGGCCGCGGTTCTTGGGATCGACATAGTCGAAGATCTTCTCGCCGCTCTTGCGCGTGTCGAGCTCGACATCGCTGTAGAGGTACTCGTTGATGTGGGTGATGGCGGCATGCTGCGACAGCTTGAGACGCAGGTCGTAGAGGCCAGCAAACTCATAGTCGGCCTTCATGGCAGCCACAGCCTGCTTGAAGCACTGGGCGCAGAAGAACAGCACCGACCCAAAGTCGAAATCGTCGCGCAGGCTGCCATACTGGTAGTCGATGACCGGAGCCTTGTCGGCACCCTTGTCGGTCACATTGTAATGGTCGGCATAGAGCATGCCGCTCTGGCTGTCCTGGGCGATCTGCACAAAACGGTCGATGGCATAGGGGGCAAACTTGAGCGTGTCGTACTTGGTGTAAAGCAACACAAAGTCGGCATCGGCCTTGTCGGCAATAGCCCTCATTGTAGCACTGGCATTGAGGTTATTTACCTTGATAACCTCGCAGCCTTCGACCGTGCCCTGGACGTCGGCGCCAGCCAGCAAGTAGATTTTGTTGACAAGTGCGCTCGACTTGAGGCCGTCGATAGTCTTTTGTGCCTGCTCTTTCTCGGCAAAGGGGATGAAGCAATTTATTTTAGTCATAGTGTAGTGTGTTGTATTTTTTAGTTATTTAAAATTTTATTTACTATTCTTGTTTTTAAGTACTCGCGCCTTCACTTCCCAAGTGCGAATGCGGTCCTTGTAGGTGTTGTTGGCGTTTTCCTTGTCAATGTCGAGGTTGGCATCGGTGTTGTCGTCCCAGCGGCGGGCACAGGTCATCACGTCCCACACACGTCCCACGCGATAGTCGCGCGACACCCTGAGTCCCATGGCGTAGTCCTCGCCATAGCAGGTGTTGGGCAGGTTGATGGCACGATACACTGGCGTGTAGAATGCACGAGGACCGCCAAAACCGTTGACATGAAGGGCATTGTTGCGGCCGTTCTCGGCTGTCCACTCATGATGGTCGATCACACCCGGTGCGATCTCGTTGAGGTCGACATCGGTCACCTTGTAGGTGCCGCACACCATGGCGGCATTTTCCTTGTAGAACTCGGCTATCATCGTAGCGAGCGTGGCAGGCGTGGCATAGACGTCGTCGCTGTCGAGCCCGATGGCAAACTTGCCGCAGCGCTCGTCGTTGATGGCAAGGTTCCAGCAGCCACCTATGCCCAGGTCGTCGCGGTCGGGGACGATGTGGATCACACGTGGATCGGCCTTGGCAAGCTCGTCGATGATCTCGCCGGTGCCGTCGGTCGAGCGATTGTCGACAACGATGAGGTTGAAGGCGAAATCGGTCTTCTGCATGAGCACGCTCTCGATGGCATCTTTTATCACCCGCTTGCGGTTGAGCACGGGTATCACCACTGTGGCCTCGACGGGAAACTGCTGCTCGTCGAAGTCGAGGTCGCGGTAGTCGCCGGGGGCCAAATACGCCCCAATGCGTTTCAAGTGGGAGGTGCAAGCGTCCTCCATCTCCCGTTGCGAGTCGGCATTTTTTGGATCGCAGTAGTCAAATATCTTCTCACCGCTGGAGCGATGGTCGAGCTCAACATCGGTATACAGGTACTCGTCGACATGCTCAATGCCATATTTCTCCGAGATCAAGAGCCTCAGGTCGTAGAAACCGGCGGCACGGTAGGCGCGGGTGATGCGCGATGCCGCCTCCTTGAGGTGGGCGGTGTTGAAGAAGAGCACCGACCCGAAGTCGAAATCGTCGCGCAGGCTGCCTGCTTGGTAATCGATGACGGGAGCCTTGGCACGCTTGTCGCCACTCATGTGGTAATGGTCGGCATAGAGCATGCCGGCATCGGTATCCTGGGCGATGCCCACCAAGCGCAGCATGGCCTTATAGTTCATGCGCAACGTGTCGTATTTATTGTAGAAAAATGTGTAGTCGCTCTTGGCAGCAGCAGCAATGGCCTGCATCGTCATGGTTGAAGTAAGATCGGGCACTACCAGCACCTCGCAGCCCTCGTGAGCGGCAGCAGGGGGCTGCGACGAGAGCAGGAAGATGCGGTCGACCAGGGGTTCTTCACGCAAACCCTTCAAGGTATTGCTCACCTGCTCATCGGAAGTATAAGGAATGAAACAATCGATCATAATGGAACTATCTAGTTTATAGTTTTCTATTGCTTGTTGAGGAACCTCATCACATCGCCCACGATGGCATCGCGCAATCCCGGCTCGACCACGGTCTCAAGCGGGAAGCCCATCACCACAGTGCGATAGGTACCGCAGTCGACAGCCACGGCAGCAGGCTTGTTGTTCTCGCCATAGCGCATGTAGGTCTGGCCACGGTCGTCGGCCGGCATGAGGGCATCGGGCGACTCCACAGCATACATCTTGCTGTTGAGCTGCTGCACAAAGGTGGCCTGGCGGCCGTCGACGAGAGCGCCGAAGCTGGTGGGCACAGTCATCACCTGACCCTTGTCGCAGGCTCGCGAAGCCCTCAACTTGTAGCCCAGCACCGAGCTCGCAAAGGTTTTCTCGGCATCACCAGCCTTGGCGTTGTTCCACACGTCGCTGCCCACATAGGAACCGCTCATGAGCACATTGCCGCCTGCACTGGTAAAACGCTTGATGGCCTGCATCAGCTCGGGGGTGAATATCTTGTAGCGGTCGGGGTAGGCGCCACGGCCGTTGGGGGTCTCCTTCTGCTTGCCAAGAATGATGTCGACCGTCTTGAAATCCTCGCTGTTGACCTTGCCGGCAGCAAAGGCCTGGGCACTCATCGACACAAACGAGTAGCCTGCATTGAGCAGCGACTGGCCATGAATGGCTGTGTAGTCGAAGGTGTTGCCTGCCACGGGCTCGGTCTCGTGGTCGCTGCGGCTGTCGCCGAAGCCGGTGTCGTCGTCGTCTTTCCATTCAAGACTGCGGTCAAACTCGTATTGCTTGCCCACGTAGTTGATTTGCCGCACATAGTCGACGCCGTGGTCTTTCTCGTCGAGGAAGCCAGCCATCTTGTCGCCGTCGAACCAGTCGGGTGCACTCAGCCTGGTGAAACCGTTGACCACAGCAACGTTGCCCTTGCTGCCCTTGGCCACACCAAGCGACAGCACCTCGCTGGGAAAGCTGCGGCCGCCGTCGTTCATGGCCACGACCTTGTAGCTGTGCACAAGATTGTCTTTCACATAGGTGACGTATTTTGTATCCTTGGTCACTGCAAGCTGCTTGAAGCCACCGTCGGCCACGCGTTCATACACAACATACTTCTTGGGGTCGGCATTCTCGCTGAGCGAGTCGGGCGTGGGCTTCCAGTTCAAGATGTAGCAGTCGTCGCTCACGCGGTCGATGGCAAAGCTGTTGACTGGCAGCGGTTGCACCACATAGTCGCGATGGTCGCGCTGAGCGATAAACTTGAGGATACCCTTGTAGATGGCACGGCTCACGTCGAAGCGGAAGTTGGGGTCGAGCCCGTATTTCATGTCGGCAAAATTCTGGTGCGAGAGCAATTCCATGAGCAGGGCGGGCACCTCGGGCACACGCGCCTCGAAGTAGCTGGCATCGCGCATGCCGCGACGGGTCCAGTTGGGCTCATACTTGGCACGAATGTCGTTGACAACCTGGCTCGTGACAATATTGGCAAACTTGCGCGACAGCTCGCGCGGGGTACCGTCGACGTAGTTGGAAAACTGCTTGCCGTTCTGCTTGGTGCAATAGATGATGAGCGTGCCTATGATGTCGTCGCCCGGGGTCGTGCCAGCATCGGTGTGAAGGCAAAACGACACATCGACAGGCACATTCAGCCCCTTGCGGGCAGGCAGCACTGCCGATCCTCCTGCCAGATAGTTGACCCACATGCCGCGGCAACGGTAGTCGTCGGTATAATCGTTGATGCCGCGCGTGGGAGAATAAACGCTGTCGGGGAAACCGGCCCACTGCAAATAGTAGCGGCTGCCCACTTCAAACAGGGGATAATTGCTACTGCTCACATATTTGTAATCAATGCCTGGCTTGCCCAGCGATTTCTCGTTTTCCTGCTGAGCGGCCAGTTGCTTGTTTTCATCGGTAGGGAGCGCGACACGACGCGCCACCATGTTGGTACCACCGCCCACCTTGATGGCATCGGCCGTGACCACGCGGTTTTCCTCCTTGGAGAAGTTGCTCAAGGTCACCACGTTCTTGTTGAGACCTTTTTTGAGCTGGAAGGTGCCAAGGTACACCCACACACCGCCGGCCATGGTCTGGTCGACGACAAACTCCTCGGGGCCGGCCAGGCTGTTGACGGTGTAGCGGGCATCGGTCGAGCTGCCGGGCACGGTCTTGTAGCTCACATAGACGGCATAGTCGCCAGCCTCGGGCATGTCGACATCCCAATGGGCGAGCGAGAGTTTCTTCTTGTCTTTGGTGGTCGCCACCTGGCGATAGGTACCCTCGGCAAACGGATTCTGGGAATCCACATATTGGTCACGCACATAGGCAAATCCAGTGCCGTTGCCCTTGGTCCACGCGCACTTGCCGTTCTGCTCGCCATAGGCGCTCGAGGCCTTGCCGCCGTCGTTGTCGACAACCACGGCCACCTTGTGCGTGTCGCGCTCGCGGGCATCCCACACATAGGCGCCTGCATTTTCAAGCATGGGCATCAAGAAGGGTATCACATAGCTGTGAGTGTACATGTCTTCAACCGTCTGCATCAAGCGGCCGCGTTGCCACTCCCAGCGATTGAGCTTGTTTTCAAAATACAGGCCGTGACTGGGCCACATAGCCACGATGTTGCCATCGAGTGCCTTGCTGTAGTGGCGGTCTTTGTCGACGGGTGTCACAAAGGGTGCATGCTTGCGCTTGTAGCTGCTGTCGAAGTCAATGAAGTAGTCGTCGACATCAACGCCAGCGACGGTGAGCTTCACCTTGCGGCCTTGACCTTGCGGCCCCAGGGCTGTCTTCACGTCGTCCTTCATCTTAGAGATTGAACTCTCGGTGAAGGGGATGTCGCTGAAGTTCTCACTCAGGTCGACAGTCACCGTGTCGCCACTCATCACCACACTCGAGGCACGCACTGTGCCTATACCCATGTTGAGAGGCACGTTCTTGCTCACAACTGCTTGTACACGCGCCACGTCGGCATCGCCCAGCACAGTCTGGGCCTGGATGCTGCCGGCTGCAAAGAGCCCGGCACAAGCCAAAGCGACAAAAGCATGTATTCTCTTGCTCATCAATTGGTTACAATTATTCATCTCATTCATTGTCGTGCCATGATGCACAACCTATGTTAAGATTACAAAAATACTATAAACATTCCGTTTACACACCGAAAAGTGATTTAAATTTCCCTATTTTTCACAATTTTTATTATTTAAGCACACATTTTTAATTTCAAAAACTTTTCAAACAAAAAAGCCGGGCATCCACACACACAACAGCCGCTTGGCCGTGTGTGGACGCCTGGCAAGAATTTTTCACTTAGAGTGACAATGCGGGGTTACAACCAGAGCAAGCGCACCGAGGCTACTTGCTGTCGAGGTACTGCAACAGCTGGCTCATCAAGGTGTCGCGCACATTCTCATCGACAATCGACTCAAAGGGGAAACCCACAACTGCAGTGCGATAGCTGCCGCGGTTGCACAGGATGCCTGCCTGCTTGTTGTTTTCGGCATAGCGCATAAAGGCAACACTCCTGTCGCCAGCCGAGTAGACCGCATCGGGCGACTCCACGCAATACCACTTGTCGCTGAGCTGCTGGTTGAATGCAAGCCGAGCCCCGCCAGCGATCATCTTGAATGGAGTCGACAACACATAGGCCTGGCCCGTGACGGTAGCCTGGCTACACCCCCAGCGATAGCCCAGCACTTGCTTGGTAAAAGCCATCTCGGCAGTGTCGGGTTGAGCCTTATCGTAGACATCGCTGGCCACATAGCTGCCCGTGAGAAGCACACTGCCGCCGCCATTGCAATAGGCAGTGAGCGCATGGCGCAAGGCTGGGGTGAAAATCTTGTAGCGGCTGGGGTAATAGCCACGGCCGTTCTTGGTCTCTTTCTGCTTGCCGGCAATATAGTCGAGCAGCTTGAAGCCTTTCAAGTCGACAACACCCTGCTCTACAGCCTTGACGCTGGTCGACACAAAGGAATAGCCGGCACGCATGATAGAAGCCCCGTGCAGGGCAGGGAAATCAAAGGTGTTGCCGGCCACCACCTTGCCCTCGTAGTCGCTGTGGCTGTTGCCCCAGCCGCCCGAGTCGTCGTCGCGCCACTTTGCGCTGCGGCGGCGCTCATACTGTGACCCTATGTAATTGATGCCCTGCACATAGGGCACACCATGGTCGGTCTCGTCGGTAAAGCCGCAATAGTCTCCATCGTCGACCCAGTCGGGGGCGCTCAAGCGAGTGAAGCCGTTCACCACCATCACCATGCCCTTGCTGCGGGGAGCAATACCGAGCGAGAGTGTCTCGCTCGGGAAGCTGCGGCCGCCGTCGTTGAGTGCAGTCACTCGGTAGCTGTGCAACAAGCTGTCGGTCACGGTCACCATGTATTCGGGCTTGTCGACAATTGCAATCTCGGCAAAGCCGTTGTTGTCGCCCACCCGCTCGGCCACGATGTAGCGCTTGGGCATGGCTGTAGGCTCAAGGCTGTCGGGGGTAGCCGTCCAGGTGAGCTTAAAACGCGCGTTGCCCAATGGAACTATCGCAAAGGACTGTACAGGAAGAGGTTGCACAACAACCTGCCTGTGGTCGCGTGCCGCGATCCACCTCAAGATGCCCTTGTAGATGGCACGGCTCGAAGCAAAAATGAAGTTAGGGTCAAGCCCGTAGCGCATGTCGGCAAAATTCTGATGCGACAAGTACTCGAGCAACATGCCCGGCACCTGGGGCACCCGTATCTCGTAGAGATTTTCCTGAGTGAGGCCGCGGTCGGTCCAGTGGGGTTCAAACTGGGCACGCATGTCGGCCACAAGCTGCGCATTGACCATCTCGGCCAGCCGTCGCGAGATGATGCGCGGTGTGCCGTCGGCATAGTTGCCAAAGTGATTGCTGCGGTATATGCTCTGCGTGCCCACAATGCGGTCGCCAGCAGTGACGCCGGCATCGGTGTGAAAAGCCATCGACAGGTCGAGGGGCACGTGCAAGCCATGCTGTTGCGCAGGATTGGCCTGGCTGCCGCCCGAGAGGTAATTCACCCACTCGCTGCGACTGCGGAAGTCGTCGGCATAGTCGGTCAAGCCCCGCGACACGGTATAGACACTGTCGGGGAAACCCGACCATTGCAAGAAGTAGCGGGCACCTTCCACATAGCGCGGCATGCCGCTCACCACGGGAGCATAGTCAACGCCATCGCGCTGCAAGGTGTAGTGCCAGTCGTAGGCAGCGGCCCACTTGCGGTTTTCGGGCGTGTTGGGCAAGGCTGTGCGAGCAATATTGCCCATGCCGCCGCCTATTTTTACGGCATCGGCAGTGACCACGCCATGCTTGCACTTCGACTGGTTGGTCAAGGTCACCACGTCCTTGTTCAAGCCCTGCTTGAGCGGGAAAGTGCCCAGGTAGACCCACACCCCGCCAGCCATGCGCTGGTTGACCGTGAAGGTGCGGCGGCCAGCAGCACAGTTGACGGTGTACTGGGCGTCGTCGACACTGTTGTCGAGTGTCTTATAGGAGATATACACGGCATAGTCGCCAGCCTCGGGCACGCGCGCGCTCCATGTTGCCGTGCTCGAGGGCTTGCGCCGGGCCTCAACCTGACGTGCTGTGCCCGAGGCAAACGGATTTTGACAGTCGAGATAGGTGCGCTGCTTGTAGGCAAATCCCGTGCCGGCATCTTGCCAGCCACACTTGCCGCCAGTCTCGACGTAGCCACACTGAGCCAGGCCGCCGTCGTTGTCGACAATCACCTCGGTTGCATGCGTGTCGCGCTCGCGCGGATTCCACACATAGGCGCCGGCATTCTCGAGCATGGGCATGACAAAAGGTATCACATAGCTCATGGGATACAGGTCCTCGTGCGTTTCAAAAAGGCGCGGCCGTTGCCACTCCCAGTGGTTGATGCCCGCCTCATAGTAGTAACCGTGGCTTTGCCACATGGCAATGATGTTGCCGTCGAGGCCCTTGCTATAGTGGCGTGCAGGGTCGTTCTCGCTCACAAACGGCGCGTGGCGACGGCTCCACCGCTTGTCGAAGTTGAAGAAATAATTGTCGACATCGTCGCCGGCAATTGTGAGTTGCACGTGGCGGGTGCCCGCCGGCACGCCCGAGGCCTGCAGCATGCGGCTTTTGAGCTGCGTGATGAGCTCGGGAGTGAATGTGTTGTGGGCATAGTTGGCGGCAAGGTCAACCACGAGTGTGTCGCCACTCACGCTGGCGCGGTTCACCCTGGCCTGGCCGATGCTCACATCGGGCCCGATGGTAGACTGCACCATCGACCGAAGCTGATTCAAGCATGTGTCGTCGAGCGCACGAGCACTCATCGTGAATGCGGCAAGCAACGACAATGCAAAAAGCGTTGATTTCATTATAATGTAGTTCTATTAGTTTATAAAATGGCCGCTCGCACGGTGGCGGCGACCATTGTGAGTGATTAGTATCATTTCGGCTGACGGGAGCCTTAGTTCTCCTTGTGGTAGGCGACAAGGCCGGGCATGGAGTTGCGCACAATCTTTTTGATAGTGGCACCGAAGCGGCTGGCTACCGAAATAAGTATCTCGCTGTAGCTGCAGGCTACCTGGCCCACAAAGCACACCGGGTTTCCCTTGTAGTCGTACTGGCTGATGTTGCGCTGGAAGAAGCGCATGATTTCTCGGTCTACAATCTCGTGCACATAGTCATTGTCGAGATGATCGGCAAGGAAGAAGCTGTAGTTGCGCAAGTTGTGGTTGGCCATGGGGTTGGAATACACGGCATCCATGATGTCGTCGGGGGTCAACTTGTACTCATCGAAGAAGGCCTGTGCCACCTCGCGAGGAGCCAAGTCCTTGAGCACGTCGCTCAGGAAGATGCGCCCGAGCGCGCTGCCGCTGCCCTCGTCGCCCAAGATGAAACCGCCAGGGCGCACGTTTTTCACTATCTTCTCGCCGTCGTATTGGCAGGAGTTGGACCCCGTGCCCAAGATACAGGCCAGGCCTGGCTCGTGAATGAGCAGTCCACGGGCAGCACCCACGAGGTCGCTCTCGACAGTGACCGGAGTCTTGAACTGGGCCACCAGCGACACTTCTACAATCTTGTTTTTCTCGGGGCTGGAGCAACCGGCGCCATAGTAGTACACATGTTCCCAACGGCGCTTGAAAAAGGCTGGAGGCAAGCCCAGGCGTATGATGTGGCTTATCTCACGGCGTGTTTGGAAAAAGGGGTTCAAGCCCTCGGTGAAGGCATGCTCAACTATGTTGTCACCATCGACCAGCACCCACTCGGTGCGCGTGGAGCTGCTCTCGGCTATTACTTTCATGTTCTGATTATTCATGTAGGTTCAGTCTTAATAACGTCAATGTGGAGCTATTGCCCAAAAAAGTATTTAAATATTGACAAAAATAAAAAATAAAACCAATATTTCAAAAAAGAGACAGAAATTAAGCGCGTTTTAAATATATTATAACATGTACAAACATTTGTTAACTCAAAATTATGAGAAAAGAAAATGCATGAAGGTGATTTTAATCAACCTTCACGCATTTTAGAAAATATTAATAAGGAAATAATCTATTTAGTGTTTCACTATCACCTTGTGGGTTGTAGCGCGACCCGCCATGTAAACCCGCAAGAAATAGACGCCTGGAGCCACATTGCTCACATTCACAAAATTGGCAGCGTTGCGTGCCACGAGTTGCCCGGCAGCGTTGACGAGTTCAACCCCGTCGATAAAGCCATCGGCGCTAGCCACGATATAGTCGCTCGCCGGCACAGGGCCAACCTTGACAAGAGACTTGCCAGCCGTGATTGAGTTAACTGCAGTCGAGGGCAACTTGAGCAGGTTGTCGATTTTGATTGTGCCCGAGTAGCCCATCTTACTATCGTTCTTTACCAGCTGCAACCCCGACAAGCGATAGGCAACGCCTGCCTCAAGGCTGTCGGTCCTGGCCGTGGCATAATGCCACCCGTGGTAGTCGATTTTGCTCAAGGCTACCCTCACCCACGGCGATTGAGCGGTCGTGCCAACGGGTTCGAAGAATGCGTAGAGCGTGTTGTAGCTCATGTCGCCGTTGATGTGGACGCCTATCTCGTCGCCATGGGTAAAGGTTGTTGCCGCGGGCTCCTGGTATTCAATCACAATCTGGCGCGCATAGCAAGCCGTGGTGTCGGGATAGAACTGATAGGCGAACTGCAAGCTGTGGGAGCCAAAGAGCTTGTCGCTTGAAGCCGAAACCGAGCCCGAGGGGCTTCCCACACAGTCGGTAAGCATCACATTGTAGTTGGCAGTCGACTCAAAGTCGTCGACGACAGTGCCACTCTTGGCCTCGCCTGCATCGACGGCTGTGAAGTTGCAGGACTCCTGATTCTCCAGGTGCAAGCCGGCAGTGTCGCTCAACGCCTTGTCGACGACCAAGCGGTAGCTCTCGCCAGGTGTGAGCGCCTTGAGCAGCGAGAGGCGGCAGTAGCCATAGTCGTCGCCACGCTTGCCGTACTTCACGTTGCGCTTGTTGTAGCTCAGCTCATTGCCATCCTTGTCGTAGACGTGGAAGTAGCTGGCGATGTTGTAGGCATTGAGCATCGAGTCGGTGCGGAACTCAACATACTGGCCAGCCTTGTAGTGCACTTGAGCTCCCTCATAGGGGAATACGGCAAGGGGATAGATGTGGTTGCGGTCCTGTGTGCGGAACTGGAAAGTAAAGTCGCTGTCCATGGGTGTGCCGCCGCCGTGCCGAGCACTCTTGTGGAGGGTGACTGTGTAGACCGTGTTGGTGTCGTAGGCATCGGTCGGGGCGAACACCATGCGGTAGTTGGTGTCCTCCCATGTGAAGGTGCCCTCGACAGCAGGTGAGATGCTGAATGCCTGTTGCGTCGACTCAGTATCCATGTCCCAATTGAACTGCAGCACCACAGGGGTGTTGCACTTCACGGCAGCATCGTTCTCGTGCCACACGGGACTGTAGCTGAGCACGCGAGGGGCTGTGTTGCGCACACGCTTGAGGTCGAAGTTGCAATACACAGGGGCATTGGCAGCAACGGTGACTTCCTTGGTCATTGAGAAATGCGACGAGTCGCTCACTGCGACAGTATACTTGCCCGGCTCCACATACTTGAAAAGGTAGATGCCGTCGTCGAGCGAGTCGGTCGTTGTGCTTTGCACCACATTGCCCGATCCGTCAAGCAGCTGCACGCGAGCGCCATCTACGGGCACGCGGTTGTCGTCGCCCAGCTTCACATAGTTGCCATTGCGTATCACGCGGTCGTCGCGAATGTTGCCTGTGACGATACCCAGGTCAAACTTATCGAGGCGATTGAAGAATTTGTCGGCACCGAGCGAGAAATTCCACCCCTCCACCCAGCAGTAGTCGGGATTGATGAGCCGCTCGGCCTCGGGGATATAGTCATGAAAAGAGCCCTCGTTGAGCATAGAGACAGCCTTGTTGCCGCGCAGCACGCCCAATCCCACATGATAGCCCCACTGGGGGTAGAAAGTCCAGTCGCCATACATGTAATAGTTCTCGTTGCTCCACACCGTGCTCTTGTTGGCCAGCAGGTAGGGACCCAGGCAGGCGGTGAGCGAGTCGGAACCGGCAATCTCGGGCTGGCCCGTGTAGCCACGGTAGAGACCTATGGGGTAGTTGATGCGGTAGCCCTCGCCAGCACCGGTGGCGTTGCTGTGGATGGCATAAAACACATCGGCTCCGCTCTGGTTGCACAATTCCACGATAGTCGACAAGTCGAGGTCGCTCTCGGAAGTGTTGGTCACACGCGAAATACTCGTGGTGTAGCCTTTTTTCTCCAAAATCTGCTTCAAGGCGATGCCTTTTTTCAAGCTGGCGTTCGACTCCCAGAAACCACTGGTGTCGCCGGCGGCAAAGTTGGGCGTGGCCACATTGCGGTCGTCGCTGTCGTGGCCGCCATGGCCTGGGTTGATATACACATGAGGCTTCTCGGTGTTGGCCATGACATAGCTTGCACCCAGCACTGCAGCAACGAGCTGCACCGATAAGATTAAAAGACATTTTTTCATCGCGACGCAGAATTTTGTGGATTGATTGCAATAGTCATTTCATAGAGCAGGCCGTCGATGGTGGTATACACAATGCGGCCAGCCGCACTGGCGGGTTGCATCGTCATCGATGTTGAGGCCGTCAAGGCCTGCTTGCAGGTGCCGTCGGCCTTGAGCAGCATGATTTGCGACGAAGTGAACTGATGCCCGTCGTCGTGAGCATTCTGTGCCACGATGTAGTCGTTGTTGTACCAAGCAGGCATCTGGTACTTGCCCAGCATGGCCAGCACCCTGCCCGTGAGGTCGATGACGACGACCCCCTTCTCGGCAGCCACAAAGGCTACTTTCTTGCCGTCGGGCGAGAGCGAGGGCCATATATAGCCAGCCCACGACTCGACTGGGCTGTAGGCCACCGTCTTGCCAGCAGTGGTGATGTAAACCTTAGACCCCTCGGTGTAGACCGAAGTGCCCATGTTGCGCGACGAGGCGTAGCTGCGCTTGCTGCCCCTGATGGCAACACCGCCGTGGCCAGCCACGGCACGCACGGCGCCATGCTGGGCCTCAAGCACGACCTGACTGGTGTGCTGTGCCACATTGTAGCAGTGCCCTGTGCGATACACCAGGTTGCCGTCGCCCACAGCCTGGGTCACATAGTAGACATTGCCATCGGGACCAAATTTAGCACCCAGCCCGGCGCCATTGCCGTCGCTTATGGTGGTGCTCCTATGGCTGTCGAAATCATAGAGTCGCAATCCCTGGGCCTCGCCCGAGGAATAGACAAGCCTACGCCCGTCCTGGCTCAACTGAGGGTAAAAGCCCGGCTCGTCGATGCCCGGCACACGCTCGTTGCTCGTGACCACGGCAACCTGCCCGTGCGCCACCAAGGCAAGGCATACGGCCAAAACAAAAAACAATCGTTTCATTATCAATAGTATAATTAATTAGTTAAATCTAAAAGCAGATGTATTACTCAGGCAAAAATAAGAAATCGTGACCAAGAAAGCAATCTTTGTCATGCAACATTTTTATCAAAAGAAGATGTTGCAATAGCTCGGGGCGTTGGCCCTCACGCTCACCTTTCTGGCACGCTGGGCAATGCCATCGACCTTGATCACATACTCGCCTGGCTTTAAGTCGCCAAACAGGTAGTAGCCATTGTTGAGGTGATCGGTAGTGTAGGTGCGCAGCTCCTTTCCCTTGGCGTCGAAGAGGCGCACAACCGCGCCGCTCACTGGCTGATAGGCATCATCGCCATAGGTCTTGGTCATGGCCGAGTCGACGCGCAACTGGTTGTAGCGCACAATGCCCGATATCGAGCCCTTGCCATAGTTGCCGAGACGGCCAAAATACTCATCGATGGCCAGGCTGTGAAGCCAACCCTCGAGCCAGTTGTAGTCCTTGTTGAGCAGACGTTCGCGCTCGGGCAGGTAATCGTGGTACACCGCCTCGCTCAACATGCCGGGCAGCTTGTTGTAGCGCAGCACGCCCAGGCCGGTGCGGTAGCCCCACTGGGGATAGAAAGTCCAGTCGCCCGATATCATGGGCTCGCGTGACCAGCACGTTGCCTTGCTGGCATAGAGGCGACGCATCACATAGCTGGCAATGCTGTCGCTGCCTGCCGACACCGGCTTGCCTGTCCAGCCGTGGTAGAGGGCAAGGGGGAAGTTGACGCGGACATCGGTGCCAGTGTCGTTGCTGTGGATGCAGAAGAACATGTCGGCGCCGCTGTCCTCGGCCAGCTGGCATATCTCAAAAAGGTCGAGGTCGTCGTAGGTGCCATTGTTCACTCTCGAGGTATACACATCGTAGCCTTTCTTTCTGAGCAAGTCGACAAGGGCGTTGCCCACGCCCAGATTGGAATCGCTCTCATAGTAGTCGACAGTGTCGTGCGCCGCCTGGTTGTAGAAAGGCTCATAGCGGTCGTCGTCGTCATGGCCGCCGTGACCAGGATTGACATAGACGCGAGGCTTCTCGCTGTTGGCCTTGCGCCCTGCCGCAGCAGTGCCTGCACACATGGCAGCCGCTGCCAGAATCAAGATATATCGAGCTATTGTATTCGTTTTCATTTTCAGTTCCTCCCTTCTGTCATTTGTCGTTTTCAAGTTTCACTTTCAGCCAGCGCACCTGGCCCTCGCGCGTGGTGTAGACCACGGTGTTGCCAATGGTCATGGGCTGGATAGATCGTGCATCCTCGACCAGCACATCGGTGCGCTTCCCGTCGACGGTCATCACATAGATGTGCGAACCCGTGAGGCGAACGTTGCCGCTGTTGCTCATGGCCACAATGTGGTCGCTGCCCAGCCAGCACGGCATGAGGAAAAGACCCAGCTCATAGAGCACCTTGCCATTCAGGTCACACACATAGAGCCCCTTGCCGGCGGCCACAAAGGCAATTTTGGTGCCATCGGGTGAAATCGACGACCACAGGTAGCCTGTGACACCGTCCACGGGGTGTAGGGTGCACACCTTGCCGTTGCGTGCCACATAGAGGTTGGGACCCTGCGTCCAGCACAGCAGCCCGGCCTTTTTTAAATTCCAAGATTTCTTTTCACCCACAATGGCTACGCCCTTGCTGCCCACGATGGCCTTTACGGCTCCATGCTGTGGCTTGAGCACAACCTTGTCGCGGCCAGTGGCGGGATCGTAAAGGTGGCCTGTGCGGTAGATGAGGTTGTTGTCGCCACGCTGCATCGTCACATAGCACACTTTGCCGTCGGGAGTGAACCGCCCCGAGAAGCCGGGGAAGCCGTTGTCGCTCACGACCTGGGCGCTTGTGCCGTCGAGCGGCTTGAGCATGAGGCGTGCAGCCTCGTAGGATGAATACATGAGCATGGACCTGGGCGACCCCAGGTAGAGCTGCGGGAAAAACGCATCGCTGTCGGTCAAGGCCATCTGGCTGCTGTCGACAACTGTCACCTGTGCACTTGCCGCTACTGCGAGCAAGGCGGTGATAACAAAAAGAAGTTTTTTCATTGTTTATGCTGTGGTAAAAAAAATTAGTCTAAATATATACAAGTGGCCGTCGACGTGGCACAGGCCACGCTCACTGAGCCGCATCGACGTTCACGCTGGTAGTGTCGCCCTGCTGCTTGATTGTAGCGATGGTAATGTTGCAGTAGGTTGCGGCATTGGCCTTTACGGTGACAGGGTGACTTGGCGCGCCATCCACCTCGACGGTGTAGTTGCCAGGCTTCAAGCCGGTAAACGAGTAGAAACCGTTGTTGTAACTGTCGGTCTGGTAGCTGGCAATGACTGAGCCATCAGGGGTGCACAGTTCGACAGGAATGTTGTTGACAGGCTGGTAGCGATCGTCGCCAAATGTGGTGACACGAGCACCCTTGCGCTGGTAGTCGTAACGCACCACACCCGATATCACGCCCTGGTTGATGCCCTGGCGGTGAAAGAACTCGTCGAGCGAGATGCTGTGTAGCCAAGCATTGTTCCAGGAGTAATCCTTGTTGAGAAAACGCTCGCGCTCGGGCAGGTAATCGTGGAAAGCCGACTCCACAAGCATGCCGGGCACCTTGTTCCAGCGCAGCACGCCCAGTCCCACGCCATAGCCCCAGCTGTAGAAGCTCCAGTCGCCGCGGGCAAGGCCGTCGCCCGTCCACTGCGAGGTCTGGTTGTTGCGCAGGTTTTTCACAACTGTGAGAGCAAGCTCCTTGCTGCCCTCGGCGGCCTCACGGTCGGTGTAGCCGCGGAAGAGGGCAAGCGGAATGTTGGTGCGCCGCGACGTGCCCGTGTCGTTGCTGTGAATGGCAAAAAACACATCGGCACCATAGGCAAGCGCCATCTGGCTTATTTCAAACAGGTAGAGGTCGTCTTGCGAGGTGTTGTTGAAGCGCGACATGTACACCTCGTAGCCCTTGTTGCGCAAGATGTCGTAGAGTGCCTGGCCCTCGGCCAGATTGCTGTCGCTTTCATAGTAGGGCACACGCTGCTGCATGCCCTCGTTGAAGAATGGCTCGGGCCGGTCGTTGGAATCGTGACCGCCGTGACCAGGATTGATGAACACTCGCGGGCGCACGGGCGCGGGCTGTGCCGTGACCTTGCTTTGTGCCTTGAGGGGCACTGCACACACCAGTGCAAGGCTTGCGAGTAGAAATATCTTGCTATTGAAATTCATTTTTGTACTTTAGTCTTCCCAGAAAAGAAAAAAAAACTCGCTATTGATCGTGATCCTGCGACTCGTCGTCGCTGTTGTTGTTGCGGGTGCTCGATTGCGGCGGCGTGGTCGCTTGACTCTCGTCGTAGCCCTCTTCACCCTTGAGGATAATCGAGATGAGACGCACAGCGCCGCCCTTGGTGGTGTAAATGATGTTTTTGCCTGCAACCATGGGCATGGTGCAACTGCCGCTGGCAAGCGTCTGCTGGCCGCTGCAGTCGGCTGGGATGAGCACGATGCGATAGCTCTTGGTCTGCCCCACGATGTAGTCGTTGTTGAACCAGCATGGCATCATGAAAGACGTGGTCGAGTGCGCCATGACCTCGCCTGTGGCGGCGTCGCACACATACAGGCCCTTGCCCACCGCCTCAAAAAGCACTTTCTTGCCGTCGGGCGACACCGAAGCCCACAGGTAGCCTGCACAGTTGCGCACAGGCGTGTAGACGTTGATTGTGCCACCGCGCGAGACATAGAGCTTGGGGCCGAGCGTCCAGGCCACCACCCCAGCCTCGCGCAAGTGCCATTGCTTGCTCTCCCCCACCACAGCCAGATCCTTGGACCCGTTGATGGCGTGCACTGCACCGTGTTGCGCGCTCAATATCACCCGGTCGTGCCCCGTAGCGGGGTCGTACTCATGACCTGTGCGAAAAATCAAATGATCGGGGTTCACAGCCATCGTGATGTAATACACCTTGCCGTCGGGGGCAAACCGGCCTTCGAAACCTGGCATGCCCTGGCTGCTCACCGTCGTGCGCTCGCCCGACTGCAAGTCGTAGAGGTAGAGGTAGCGCGCCTCGGTGTCGCTGTATAGCACCTGCGTGCCTTGATAGTTGATTTGCGGAAAATAACCATCGCTGTTGGTAATTTGGCGCGTAGAGGCTACTCGGCAGTAGGTCTGCGCACTACACAGCATGGTGCAGAGTGATATTATTATTGTGAAAATTTTCTTCATTGGAACCACAAAATTAGTGATAAAAGTCCACAACGGCAAATCGACCAGCCTGCAAGGCGGCACAAAACACCGCTTCAAGTAGCTACAGATGAGCAAAATACATTTTACCAAGCACCATCGGCAAGGTTTCTCAAAATTAACCTTAAATTTTATTTTCACATCTTAATTACTATGGATTGCGATTTTGAAATAGCGTTTTCTGATGATCCACAGGCGTAACAACCATATTGCAAAAAAGCCATTGCTCGCCACCTCGTAGACGGTATCCCATGGCTCGCCAATGTTGACAAAACGCTTGGCGGCCCACAGTATCAAGTCGACGTTGAACAAGATGTTCCACCACTTTTCGTGGTCTGAAACCATGCAGGTCACCGTCTCATCATCGCCAACCTCTACCATGGCCGAGCCCTCGATAAACTTGTAGACGCTCCTCACAGTCACCTTGTAGCTGCCAGCCGGCAGGTGAATGCGCACAATTTGGCCCTTCACCAGGCCGAGTACCTGGTCGTTGACGAGCACATAATGAGGCAGCTCGACGAGGTGTTTCTTTTTGGGCTTGACGTAAAGATAACTCATGACATGCACACTAAATATTGCCCAAGAAAACATGCTCAATCCCAGCGCGCAGGGCAATGTCGCGTGCCTCGAGCAGTGTGGAGCGCGGCGTGGCAATTGAATCGAGCATGCGGTAACGCGGGAAAAACCGGGTTAGGTGCAACGGGCAGCCAGCCAAGCCGTTGTCGACAAGCCAGCGGCACATAGCATTGAACATGGTCATGTCGTCGTTGACCTGCGGAATGAGCAAGTGGGTGATCTCGAGATGGGTGCCGGCAGCTTTCAAGGTGAGCAAGGTGTCGAGCACAGGCTGCAGGTGAGCCCCGCACTGCCTTGCATAGATCATGTCGTCGAAGGCTTTCAAATCGATATTGGCAGCATCGATGAGCGGGGCGAGCTCATTGAGCGGTTGCACGTTGACATAGCCTGCCGAGACCAGAATGTTGTACAGCCCATGCCTATGGGCCAGGCGGGCAATCTCGAGCACATACTCGATATAGGTGAGCGGCTCGGTATAGGTATAGGCAATGCTGGGCAGGCCGCGTTCAAGAGCCATGCCGACCATAGCCTCGGGGCTCACATCGCTGCTGTGCACCTCGCACGGGGCTGCCTGTGAGATGTCGTGGTTCTGACAGTTGAGACAGCGCAGGTTGCACCCCGAGCACGCCATCGACAGGCATCGCGTGCCTGGGTGGAACATGGCCAGTGGCTTCTTTTCGACCGGGTCGACCGCCAAGGCACAGGGGTGCCCATACACATCGCTCACCATCACCCCGCCGGCATTGCGGCGACTCTTGCACAGGCCACGCTGCCCGCTGGCCAGCGTGCAACGGTGCGCACACAGGTCGCATCTCACGCTCCCGTCGCCGAGACGGGTGTAGAACAAGCACTCCTTCATGACAATCAAAACACTATAGCTTGATAGGTATAGAGCTGTGCCGTGCGCCATCCGTCCCAGCCCAGTCCCGCCTTGTCGCGAGAACAATGGCCCAGAAACTCCTCTTTGGTCCAGTTCACCTCATCGGCAACCTGGGGCAGGAATGTGCCGGCACGGCTGCCTTTCTTGATGTAGATGCCATCGCGATGCAGCTTAAACTCAGAGATGTCGTGGATGCGCCTCATGGGAGTCAACACCGAGATTTCTATCTCGATGCTGTCGAGCTCATCGCGGCGCAGCCTGTCAAATCGCGGGTCCTCGAAGGCTGCCGCCCTGGCCATGTGCTCCACGATTTTGTAGAGTGGCACGTCCTGGCCGAAGTGGCCTATGCAGCCACGCAGCCGGCCGCACTTGTTGAGTGTCACAAAAGCTCCGCACTTGCATTGCAGCGCCGGCGACAGGCGGCCTGGCACATAGGCAGGGCGGCCAAAGGCCGACTCAATGCTTGCCCGGGCAATTTTCTTGAGCTCTTGCTTGTCGGCCTCGGTGAGGGAGAAGGCTACAGCCGGCGAAGGCTCTCGATAGAACACAAACGAGTGGTAGCCCACCACCCTATCGCGGCTCCCATAAGGAGAATCGCCCGAGTTGCTGTAGGCGGCATGCTTGATTTTGACCGACTGGTCGCCCTGGCTCATGAGCAGCAAGGTGGCAATGGCAGCCTCGCCGCAAGCACTTGTGACCAGCGAGTCGATGCCCCGGGCGCGATTGCGGTCGAGCGCCTTCACAAAGTCGTCGCAACGGCCAGTCATCACGGCCTGGCCGGTAGCCTTGTCGACAACACGGGCATCGTCGCAGGAAGGATAGTGCGAGAAGTCGCTGCTGATGACAAACAGGTTTTTCTCGTTGAAGTATGGTTTCAATGCTTGGGCGATGCGTTGCAGTTGCTGCACATCGCTGGTGGCAACGACTATGGGCACGATGGGAGGCATGGTCTTGAGCCGGCTTTGTAAAAGCGGCAATTGCACTTCAAGGCAATGTTCACGGCTGTGGGCACGCTCGTCGCAAGTGAACACAGGGCTTGAGGCCTCGATGGCATCGCACGCAGCAGTGTCGACCTCGACACGACCCAGCGGGGTAGCATACTGGCGATAAAGCGTTGCTACCGAAGCCTTGTTCAAATAAACGCAATGGCTGGGGCCGAGCAGAATGATGCGCTCGTAACGGGCCGTGGGCGCAATCGCAGCATAGGCCGCGGCAGCCACTCGCGCCGAGAACACATAGCCGGCATGCGGCACAATCACAGCCTGCACGCCGTCGACCGGCCGCACTGCAGCGTTGGCTCTGAAAGCGGCTGCAACATCGGCTTTCAATTTCACAGGGTCGGCACTATAGAACTGGCCTGCTACCGCAGCCTGGCGCACCTTGCGCTGGGAGTGCGGCCCACTCGTAATTCCTTGTATAGTTCCACACATCATGGTCAACAATATGGCAAAAACAATGATTTTATGCATCGGCATGGTCAAGGGTTGGTCACCCTCGCAAAAAAGCAAGGGTGAATTTACTCATTTTTGACAGCAAAAACAAGTAAATCCACCATAAAAAAGTTGCAAGGCCCTCGCGGTGCGACCAGGTCAGGCGGCACTGCCATCAATAGCTCAAAATCTCGACACCGGTCTCGGTCATGAGAAAAGTGTGCTCCCACTGGGCGCTGGGCTTCTCGTCGCCGCTTATCACCTCCCAGCCATAAGGGTCGTCGCTGTCGATAAACACCTTCCAGGTGCCCATGTTGATCATGGGCTCGATAGTGAACACCATGCCTGGCACCAGCACCATGCCTGTGCCAGGGCGGCCATAATGCAGAATGTCGGGTTCCTCGTGCATGGCCAGGCCCACACCATGGCCGCACAAGTCGCGCACCACACCATAGCCGTATTTCTCGGCATGAACCTGAATGGCATGGCCTATGTCGCCAATCGTGCAATAGGGCTTGGCAGCCTCGGCCCCCAGGTCGAGACACTCCTTGGTCACCCTCACGAGTTGTTCCTTCTCGGGGGTGGTTGCGCCGCCAATGATAAACATGCGCGAGGCGTCGCCGTAGTAGCCGTCGACACTCAGGGTCATGTCGACGTTGACAATGTCGCCCGGCTTGAGCACGTCTTCCTTTTTGGGGATGCCATGGCACACCACCTCGTTGATGCTCGTGCACACACTCTTGGGAAAGCCCTCATAGTTGAGACATGCCGGCACTGCATTGTGCTCGCGGCAGTACTGCATGCATATATCGTCGATTTCTTGCGTGCTCATGCCCTCATGTATCTCGCGTGCCACAGCATCGAGGCAACCAGTGTTGACACGGCCGGCAATGCGTATTCCCTCTATCTGCTCGGGGGTCTTCACCATGTCGCGTGTGGGCACCAGCTTGCCTTCTTTCTCAAGTTGCATGATGTGCAAGTCCATCTCGGTGGGCTCCTGGCCGCTTAAGTGCCATCTGTATTTCTTTCTCGACATACTTTGATAATATTTAGCTTACAACAATTATAAAAACATAAATTTCTCGATGTATAATTTCTTAACACCGCCCTTGCCGTGCGGCCACGCTGTCAGAACGGAGGCTGTGCATCGCCCGGCCCCGACAGAAAATCGACGTTGGGGGGCGGCGGCAGCTGGCTGTCGTAGGGGGGAGAGGCAAGGCCACTACCCATCGGCGCAGCGGTGCCGCCGTCGAGAGTTGACGTGTCGTCGTTCATCTTCGACTCATAGGTTTCACTGCTGGTGAGGTTGTACTGGTCGTCCCAATTCTCGAAGCGGGCATACTTGGCTACAAATCGCATCTTGACATCGCCCACCGAGCCGCTGCGGTGCTTGGCGATGATAAACTCGGCCAGGCCGCGAATGTCGTTGCCCTCGCTGTCCTCGCTCGACTTGGTGTAGTACGCGGGACGGTGAATGAAGCACACAATATCGGCATCCTGCTCGATAGCCCCCGACTCACGCAGGTCGCTCAGCTGCGGCCGCTTGCCATTCTTGTCGTCGCCGCGCTGCTCGACACTGCGGTTGAGCTGCGAGAGGGCGATGATGGGAATGTCGAGCTCCTTGGCCAGCTGCTTGAGCGAACGCGATATTGTGCTCACCTCTTGCTCGCGGCTGCCAAACTTCATGCCTGTAGCATTCATGAGCTGCAAGTAGTCGATGATGATGATTTTCACGCCATGCTCCTTCACCAGGCGGCGGGCCTTGGTGCGCAGCTCGAAGATGGACAACGAGGGGGTGTCGTCGATATAGAGCGGCGCCGAGTAGAGCGCCTTGACGCGGGTGAGCAGGTTGTTCCACTCGGCCTCGTTGAGCTGTCCGCTCTTGATTTTCTCGCTCTCCAGGTTACACACGTTGCTGATGAGGCGGTTCACCAGCTGCAAGTTGGACATCTCCAGCGAGAAGATGCCTACAGGAGTATTGTAGTCGACCGCCATGTTTTTGGCCATCGAGAGCACAAGGGCGGTCTTTCCCATGGCCGGGCGGGCGGCGATGATGATGAGGTCGCTGTTTTGCCATCCCGAGGTCATCTTGTCGAGGTCGTGGTAGCCTGTGGCCAGGCCGCTCAAGCCGCTATCGCGGTTGGCAGCCTCCTCTATTTTCTTGAGGGCCTGCTTCACCACTGGGTCGATTTGTATCACATCGCGCTTGAGCGTGTTGCGCGATATCTCGAAGAGCTTGCTTTCGGCCTCCTGCATCAAGTCGTAGACGTCGATCGACTCGTCGAAGGCCAAGGTGCCAATTTGCGAGCTGAAGCTGATGAGTTCACGCGACAGGTATTTCTGGGCAACGATGCGTGCATGGTACTCGATGTTGGCAGCACTCGAGACGCGGCTGGTGAGCTCTGAGATGCGCACCGCGCCCCCCACCTCGTCGAGGGTGCCGTTGTTGCGCAACTGCTCGGTGACCGTGAGCAAATCGATGGGGCGCTCATTCACAGCAAGCTGCTGAATGGCTTGGAAAATCTTCTGATTGTTGGGGTCGTAGAAACTCTCGGGAGTGAGGATATCGCTGATTTGCGAGTAGGCATCCTTCTCGAGCATGAGCGCGCCGAGCACGGCCTCTTCTATCTCGGTGTCTTGGGGTTGCTTTTTGCCATACTCGCTCACGATTTCACTCTCGTGCACGGGTTTGCGGTGATATTGTCGCTTGCTTGACTCTTTTGCTACTTGAAATTCCATAAGAAAACAGTTGATTTAAAATCATTCGTTTACTGTCACATACTTCACGGGGCGCTTGAATTCAACCTCGGCCGAGAGCGGCAACTGCCGCGACGAGGAGCCCACCTTGACGGTGTACTTGCCATAGTTGAGCGTGAAGGCCTTGCGGTACACCTTGTAGGTAGTGAAGGCATCCTCACCCAGGGTGATAGTGACGGTTTTCTTTTGCCCGGCATTCAGATACACCTTTTCAAAGCCTCGCAGCGTCTGGACGGGATCGTCGTCGGTCACCTGCTGGGGAGCCACATACACCTGCACCACCTCGTAGCCAGCCACCTTGCCCACATTTTTAACATCGATCGAGATCTTGTAATCCTTGCGGCTCTTCTTCACTTTCATGTTGGAGAAAGCAAACGTGGTATAGCTCAACCCATAGCCGAAGGGGTATTGCGGCTCAATGTTGTGCTTGTCGAAGCCACGATAGCCCACCATGAGGCACTCGCGGTAGTTGACAAAGTCCTGCCCGTCTTTCTTGTAGAAGTAGTTGTGACCGGCATAGTCTTCCCACTTCTTGGCCCAAGTGGAGGTGAGGCGTCCGCTGGGATTGACCTTGCCCGAGAGTATCTGGGCGAGAGCCGTGCCACCCTGCTGGCCGGGATAGCCTGCCCATATCACGCCTTTCACCTTGTCGGCCCAGTCGCTCACGTCGACTGCGCCGCCTGTGTAGAGCACCACTATGGTGTTGGGGTTGGCAGCGGCGGCCTCCTTGATGAGCTGAACCTGGTCGTCGGGCAGCGTCCATGGCCGGTCTTTGCCCTCGGTCTCGAGCTGTTGTCCAAACCCGGCCGTCACGATCACGGCATTGCATTGCCCAGCCTGTTGGGCCACCGGGTTGCTTGTGAGGCTGCCCTTGAGGTAGCCAAGTTGCAGCGAGGCATTGCCAGTGCCTGCATAGTACTCCACCTTGATGCTGTAGTCGCGGCCGCCCTGAAGGTCGAGCCGGGCGGTCTCGGTGTGGCTCTCGTGGTCGCTCCAGTTGTCGATCAGCATCTCGCCGTCGAGCCACAAGCGGCTGCCACTGGAGCTGGTGAGCGCAAGGGTATAGGTGCCTGAAGCAGGTACCCTCAGGTAGCCAGTGTAGCGAGTCGAGAAGTAGTCGGTGCCCAGTATTTCCTCGTTGGGCGAACTCTTGCCCCAGTTGAAGTCAAGAGACGGCACAGTCTCCTTGACGATGGCAGCGCCACCCAGGTTCTGGTTGTTGTAGTATTCCACATTGAGGCCAGGGCGATAGCCGCCCCGGTCGAGATAGAGGTCTTTGCAAGGCACAATGCCTGGATCGGTCTTGAGCACCTCAACCTTGGTGCCCCGCAAGGTATTTTTCAGCCCGGCGAGCAGGCTCACCGAGCGAATGGGCGTGACCCGCGAGCTGCCGCCGCCACACACATTGGCATCGGCAAATGGGCCGAGCACCAGCACCCTGTTGGGCCTCTTGAGTGGCAACACGCGGTCTTGGTTCTTGAGCAGCACGATGCCCTCTTGCGCCTCGCGCAGGGCAGCCATGTCGCTTTGTGCATTGTCGAGCTTCAAGCTCTTGTCGGCAGCAGGGCGTTTGTCCCACCCGAAACGGTATATCACGCGCAGAATATTGCGCACCTTGTCGTTGATGACGCCCTCGGTGATGGTGCCCGCCTTGAGCGCTGCAGCCAAACTGTCGGGGTTGAAATGAGGAGCCCTGTCGACGCCGCCCATATCGAGGTCGAGGCCGGCATTGGCAGCATTGACCGTGCTGTGGGTGGCCCCCCAATCGCTCATGATGATGCCGTCGAAGCCCCACATCTTGCGCGCCACGCGCTGGTTGAGCCAGGAATTCTCGGTTGAGTGGAAACCGTTGACAAGGTTGTGGCTGTCCATGATAGCCGCCACACGGGCCTGCTCGACAGCTGCCCTGAATGCCGGGAAGTATATCTCGTGGCAAGTGCGCTCGTCGCAGCGGGAATCGGTGCTATAGCGGTCCTGCTCCATGTTGTTGAGGGCAAAATGCTTGGCACAGGCGGCCACCCCGTTTTCCTGCAAGCCGTTGATGAAGCTCACGCCCATTTGGGCGGTCAGGTAGGGGTCTTCGCTCATGTACTCAAAATTGCGGCCGCCCACCGGGGCACGCATGATGTTGAGACCTGGCCCCAGCACCATGTGCACACCGCGCGCCTTGCAGTCGGCAGCAAGCTGTGCTGCCACGTCGTGCATCAAGTCGCGGTTCCAGGTAGATGCGCCCAGCGCCGTGGCAGGGTACTGTGTCGAGGGGCCATAGTTGCGCACACCCAGGGTGGCATCGGTCATCTTTATTGCAGGGATGCCGAGCCTGGCCACAGGGTGAATGTTGAATCCCTTGTACTCGCCCACCATCTCCAGCTTTTCTTGCAGGGTCATCTTGCTCAGGGTGTTTTCCACCCTCTTCTCGACGCTGGCATCGCGCTGCACCTGTGCACTTGCAGTGGCAAGCGTTGTGAGTGCTGCAACGATAAGAAATATTTTGATTGTCATGGATCTCATTGCGATGTCACGATTGAGTTGATAAAAGCACATCGCAGCAACATGCCGCGATTTCAAATGCACCACAAATTTAGTGAAAATTTTCCATATCCCCACGGCCAAACACGGCGGGATGATATCTTGTTGATAAATTTAGCCTTCCTGTCACCAGCCTGGCTGTAATGCCGGCACGCAACACAGGCAAGTGGTACAGGGCATGGAAAAAAACAGCACCACCTGTGACAGGTGATGCCGTAATGTGATGATATTGCTGGGAAACGAGACCGAAAATCAGCGCACGCGGCCCACATAGCTGCCGTCGCGGGTGTCGACCTCGATCTTCTCGCCCACATTGATAAACAGGGGCACGCGTATCTCGGCACCGGTCTCGAGCGTTGCGGGCTTGAGCGTGTTGGTAGCCGTGTCGCCCTTGATACCAGGCTCGGTATAGGTGATTTCGAGCACAGTCTTGATGGGCATGTCGGCATAGAGCACCTGTTCGTTGCTGGCATCGGTCACTACCTCGACCACATCGCCTTCCTTCATATAGTCACCGCCGTTGACGAGTGCCTTGGAGATAGGGATCTGGTCGTAGGTCTCCTGGTTCATGAAAATAGCATCGTTGCCATCCATGTAGAGATACTGATAGGGGCGGCGCTCAACGCGGACGTCCTCAAGTTTCTCGCCGATGTTGAAGCGGCGCTCCAGGACACGACCGTCGACAACGTTTTTCAGCTTGGTGCGCATGAAAGTGTTACCCTTGCCAGGCTTCACGTGCAGGAAATCGATGCAGAAATAAAGCTGGTTGTCCATACGGATGCATGTTCCGATTTTAATGTCTTGAGCGTTAATCATAAAATTTAATTGTCTATTTTATATATTGTAATTAATTGAGTTCCCAATCATAAGCGAGTGCAAAATTACTTTAAATGGAGAAAATTTGCAAAAATGTGTGCCTAAAAATGCCCTGTGGCTTGTTTAATTTCAAAAAAGTCAGTAATTTTGCACTCGCTATTGCAGAAAACAGAAAATAATTAAAAGAAATAAAGATGAAACGTACATTCCAACCATCAAACAGAAAGAAAGCTAACAAGCACGGTTTCCGCCACCGCATGGCTACTGCCGATGGCCGCAAGGTATTGGCTCGCCGTCGTGCCAAGGGTCGCTACAGCTTGAGCGTGAGCGACAGCGTGTACAAGTAAGCCCAAGGGCACTTGTTCTTTCAAAAAACAACACAGCCGTTGTAATCTTCAATGATTATGACGGCATTTGTTGTTTTTACCCGTCTGCTTCACAGGGCAGGCAGGCGTGCCGTTGTGCAGGCGGCTGCTCAGTGCTTCTTGCCCAGCAGGTCGCGCAGCCGTCGCTTGAAGGCTTGCTTATGGGCGATGTGGCGGTCGGCCGCATCAAGCAGACGCCGCAACAGAGCTGCATCGGCACCACGCAAGCGGGCATAGAGCGGCAGCCATCTGTCGATGAGTTCGGCCGTGGGGCTCATCTGGCTCATGGCGCGCATCTCGTCGCGCAACGAGGGCGTGCCACGGCGCATGCGGTTGATGTCGACCAAGGCAAAGTGAAACTCCCGCCCCACCTGCTCTACAAGGATGTTGCCACCATTGTAGTCCTTGTCGATGATGTGCTTGCGGTAAAGAGCGAGGGTGAACTGGAAAAATTGTGTCATCAGCCCATCGCGAGCATCGTCGGGGAGGTTGCGATATACCTGTACTATCGTGGGTCGGGGCATGTACTGGCTCAAGTACCACCCCGTGTCGTAAAGCAAGTGCCTGCGGCAGCCGAAGCAGGCCACAGGGCGTGGCGTGTCGATACCGTTGTCGAGAAGCATGAAGGCATTGTCGTAGGCACGCCGCGCCTTGTCCTTGCGAATGACGCCATACACAAGCCGGTTGACAAGGCTGGGGCGCTTGAACCGCTTGAGCACATACTGCCGCCCGTCGGGAGCTGCAATGAGCTCTACCACATTGCGGTGGTTGCAATAGGTGTGCTCCACGCGATAGCCGCCACCGGGCAAGGTGTGAACAAAGCTCGTGAGGGCCGAAAACTCTGGATTGATGATGTAGTACAATTTTACTGATTTATCTTTTTTTTACTTGGCATCGAGCAGAAGCTGCACCTTGCCGTCGTCGATAAGTTTCAGAATGAGCTCGCCAAAGAGCGTGTTTTGCCATGCAAACCACGGGCGGGTGTAGCGTGAGGCGTCGTCCTTGTAGAACGACTCGTGCATAAATCCAGTACCGGCATCGGTGTTGAGCAGCATGGCAATGCAATCACGTATCTCGCTGTCGGAAGTTGAGGTGAAGGCACGCATCATGATGCTCATGGGCCAAATCATGTCGCGGCCCACATGCGGACCGCCGATGCCCTCGCCCGCCTTCCCCCTGAAGAAGCAAGGATTATCGGGGCTGAGCACGAAGCGGCGTGTGTTCTGATACACCGGGTCGCTGGCCGGCACGTCGCCCAGATAGGCCATGGCCAGCAGGCTGGGCACATTGGCATCGTCCATGAGCATGCGACTGCCATAGCCGTCGACCTCATAGGCATAGATCTTGCCATACTTGGGATGGTCGACCACGGCATAGCGCTGCAGGGCTGCGGCCACCTCGTCGGCCAGGGCTGTGCACTGGCTGGAGAGGGCAGCATTGTGGTTGACCTCGGCGAGAATGGTTGCCGCCTTGCGCAACGACGACACTGCCATGAAATTGGATGGAACCAAGAAGGGCAAAATGGTGGCGTCGTCAGACGGGCGGAACTCTGAGCAAATGAGGCCAACAGGGTTGACTGGCGCGCCATAGCCGCCCCAGCTTTGGGAGTCGAAGGGCGTGTCGCACTCGCGGGTGAAGTGATAGGGACCCAGGCCATCCTTGCGCTGCTGCTGCTTGAAGACGGTGAGCACCTTGTCGATGGCCTTGAGCCACGTCGATCCGAAAATGGAACTATCGCCAGTTTCTTTCCAGTAGGCATAGGCCAATCTTATGGGATAGCAGTCGCTGTCGATTTCATACTTGCGCTCATGCAGCTCGGGCTTCATGTCGGTGTTGTCGCCGGCCCACGGGCTGCCTGAGGGGCCGAAATTGAAGGCATTGGCATAGGGGTCGATGTTCAGGCACTTGAACTGGCGCAAAATCACGCCGCGAATGAGGCGCCTAAGCTTGGGATCCTGATTGACAAAGCGCAGATAGGGCCACACCTGGGCACCCGAGTCGCGCAGCCACATGGCATGGATGTCGCCCGTGTAGACAAAGGTGTCGTCGTCGCCGTCGACAATGCCATAGTGCACTGTGGTGTCGAGCGTGTTGGGAAAACAGTTGCCAAACATCCAGGCCAGTTTGGGATTTGACTTGAGCAATTGCTGCACCTCGGCAATTTTCTTCTCTATGGCTGGCGAGCTGAAGAGGCGCTTGCCAGGCGCGGGGCGCTTCGACACATAGACAGCTGCATTGTCGGGGACAACAGTGGTGTAGCGCTTGTCGAGAGCCCCGGCTGGCAGCCAGAGCACTGCTGCCAGCACAACGGTGATGAGTGCTTTTTTCATTATGGACGTGAGTTTTTGCTGGTGCCAAACTTCGATGGCTTCGGTCCCATGACAAACTCCAAAGTGCCTCCCCGGGCAATATCGCCGAAGGTGATATAGGACTTGTCGTACTTTTTCCCGTTGAGTTTCACACTTTGGATGTAGATGTTGCGCGTGCTGTTGTTGAGAGCCGTAATTGTGAACTGGCGGCCGTCTTTTACCGTGAGTGTGGCCGAATCGAGCACGGGAGAGCCAAACACATACTTGCCGCCGGCGGGTTCCACCTGGTACAGGCCCATGGCCGAGAGGATGTACCAAGCCGACATCTGGCCCACATCTTCGTTGCCACACAGGCCGTCGTTGACATCATCCTTGTACATCTCGCTCATGACCTTGCGCAGCAGGGGCGCAGCCTTGTAGGGCTGCCCCACATAGTTGTACAAGTAGATGATGTGGTGCGAGGGCTCGTTGCCGTGGGCATACTGGCCGATGAGTCCCGTCACATCGGGTATCTCGCTCTTGACATCGCCCTTAACCACAAAGAGCGAGTCGAGCTTGGCCGTGAAGGCCTTCTCGCTGGGAAACAGACTCACAAGGCCGTGCACATCGTGGGGAACCAGCCAAATGTATTGCCAGGCATTGCCCTCGGTGTAGTCCTTGTCGCCCTCGGGGATGGCAAAGGCATCAAACGGGGTGCGGAATTTCCCATCGGTGCCAATGGCACGCATGAAGCCCGTAGAGCGGTCAAAATACTTGGCATAGCTGCGACTGCGCTTGAAGAAGTAGTTGTAGTCGTCGGTCTTGCCCAGCATGCGAGCCACGCTGGCCACTGCATCGTCGTCGATACAGTATTCCAGCGCCTTGGCCACAGTCTCGCTCTCGTCGGCCTTGTCGTAGGGGATGTAGCCATATTGCTTGAGCAGGGGCAACAGGCGGTCGTTGTAGAGCATCGACTGCTTCATGGCCTCATAGGCAGCCTCTTTGTCATCGACGAAGCCTTTGAGCACAAGGTCGCCCAGCACGGGCACAGCCGAGCTGCCCACCATGCAGTTGGTCTCACATCCCAGCAGGTGCCAAATGGGGAGCTTGCCCTGCTCGCGAAAGATGTTGACAAAGGTGTGGTCAATGTCATTCAGCTTGTCGGTGTGAATGAGGGTCATGAGCGGGTGCTGTGCGCGATAGGTGTCCCAAAGCGAGAACGTGCCGTAGTTGGCCGTTGCAGCGTGATGCACGCAGGCATCGGCACCGCGATAGTCGCCGTTGACATCGCTGAATATCGATGGAGCTACCATGCTATGATACATGGCAGTGTAGAAGATGCGCATCACCGTGGGGTCGGAAGAGGTGGCCTTGACCCGTCCCAACTCCATGTTCCACTTGGCATCGGCCTGTGCAGCCACCTCGTCGAGATTCCATCCAGGCATCTCGGCACGGGCGTTGTCGCGGGCGTTGTCGCAGCTCACACCCGAGAGGCCCACTTTCACAACCAAGGGTTGCGAGGGGTCGTCGAGCTTGACGATGGCGATGCCCTTTTGGGGCTGGCTCACAACAGTGACGGGTTGTGACAGCTCCATGTCGAAGAACATATAGCGATTGTCGCCAAAGCCGCTCATGTAGCGGAAGCCCTGCAGGTGCCGGGTCTTGGTTTCACCCTTGCCCAGAATGGGCAGGAAATCGCAATCGTGTACTGTTTCGTAGCCGCCTATGCCGTTGCGCGTGTCGATGAGCAGATAGGCCTCGCTGGTGCCTGGCGCAAAGGTGTAGCGGTGTATACCCGTGCGCTCACTGGCCGACAGCTCAACTTTTACATTGGGATTGCGCAGCTGCACACTGTAGTAGCCCGGCTTCACCGTCTCGTCGGCATGGCTGAATCGCACCGAGCGCAGGGCGGTGTCGGGTGCGAGCATGGGCATGAGCGTGACATCGCACAAGTCGGTGCAGCCAGTGCCGCTCAGGTGGGTGTGGCTGAAGCCTATGAGGTGGTCGTCGCTATAGTGGTAGCCCGAGCACCAGTCCCAGCCCTTGCTGAACTCGGTGGGCCCAAGCTGAACCAGGCCGAAGGGCACGTTGGCACCCACAAACACATGGCCGTGGCCGCCCGCCCCTATCATGGGATTGACATACTGTGTGAAATTGTCACTTGCAGCGCTGGCCTCGACAGCCATTGCCAGCACGAGGAGCATTGCGCTCAGTGCCTTGGATATTGAACGAGTGAAATTGTGCATTTATAAATAGTGAATTGAAGGTTTAATGTGTAAAGATAGCAATTTTGCACAGATTTTGAAAAAAAAGTGGCTGAAATCAAATCGAATAAAAATCAAATGGGTGGAGACTCCTGACTTCGTCACTTTTTTCAAGAAGGAAAAGTGTTAATTTGTAATTGCCTATTAATCAAATTGTTGTAATTTTGCATACCCTGTTTCTGGGGTATGCAAAAGTTTTTTTAACTATGTTCATA